>OASO01000012.1_pt1 | contig 171087 bp, 162 predicted proteins | sample 1475791 | NCBI WGS metagenome assembly OASO01 (sample SAMEA2579913, study PRJEB22360) | human gut metagenome
TTACGGACTGGAGCAAGGTGGTTTCACTGCCGAAGAAACGCCAGCCGTAGCGCGTGCAGCTGAAATCTATAAATTTGACCTCTTGACTGGTATGGTCGGAGAGTTCGATGAATTGCAAGGAATCATGGGTGAAAAATACGCCCTCCTTGCTGGTGAGGATGCTGCGGTTGCGACAGCTATCCGTGAGCACTACCTTCCTGATTCAGCAGACGGAGCTCTTCCAGAGACTAAGGTTGGTGCCATCCTTGCGCTTGCAGATAAATTGGATACTCTCCTTTCCTTCTTCTCAGTTGGCTTGATTCCATCAGGTTCTAATGACCCTTATGCGCTTCGTCGTGCAACGCAAGGGATTGTTCGTATCTTGGATGCTTTTGGTTGGCACATCCCTATGGATGAGTTGATCGACAGCCTTTACGCCCTTTCATTTGATAGTCTTTCTTATGACAATCAAGCAGAAGTCATCAACTTCATCAAAGCGCGTGTGGACAAGATGATGGGACGCACATCTAAAGATATCAAGGAAGCCGTTCTTGCTGGTTCAAACTTTGTCGTGGCAGATATGCTTGAAGCAGCTGACGCCCTCTCAGAAGCTGCTAAGGCTGATGGTTACAAGGCGGCTGTTGAATCACTCTCACGTGCCTTCAACTTGGCAGAAAAAGCAGATGCTTCAGTAGCAGTCGATGCCAGTCTCTTTGAAAATAATCAAGAAAAAGCCCTTTCTAAAGCAATTGAAGAGCTTGAATTGACTGGTTCAGCTAGTGACAAATTGGCTCAGCTCTTTGCTCTTAGCCCAGTCATCGATGCCTTCTTTGACAACACGATGGTAATGGCAGAGGATGAGACTGTTAAAAATAACCGTTTGGCCCTTCTTGCAGGTCTCGTAGCGAAAGCTAAAGCTGTTGCAGCCTTTAATCAATTGAATACAAAATAAGTACCTGTTGACAGGTAGAAAGTAGGTCTTGTTATGACACCTGAAAAAATTGCTCGTATCAATGAGCTTGCCAAAAAGAAAAAAACAGAAGGCTTGACACCAGAAGAAGAGGTAGAACAAGCAAAACTTCGTGAAGAATATATTGAGGGTTATCGTCGCTCAGTTCGTCACCACATCGAAGGAATTAAAGTGGTTGACGAAGAAGGTAACGATGTGACACCTGAAAAACTACGTCAAATACAACGTGAAAAAGGCTTGCATGGTCGTAGCCTTGATGATCCTGAATCATAATAATTTGAAAATAGGGGCTTGGATTTATTCCGAGCTCTTATTTTTTGAGTTGGAATATTCTGAATTTTGTACACAATATTGACCAATTGTTTCAAAAATGGTACAATATAAGTTATGTTAAAAATTGCAGGACTCAATGAGTCTTGCTTAATAGAATTGGAGTGAAAAAAATGTCGCAAAAGCAACATCATAAAGACGACGACAACCAGACTGAGAATGGGATGGTGCGTGGTCTTCAAAACCGTCACGTCCAGCTGATTGCCATCGCTGGTACAATCGGTACAGGTCTCTTCCTTGGGGCAGGGCGTTCCCTTTCCCTAACAGGACCTTCAATCATACTTGTTTATATGCTGACAGGTGTCTTCATGTACCTCATGATGCGAGCTATCGGTGAGATGCTCTACATGGACCCGGACCAACATACCTTTATTAATTTTATTACGAAATACCTTGGTAAAGGCTGGGGATTCTTCTCAGGTTGGTCTTACTGGGTATCACTGGTATTTCTTGGTATGGCAGAAATTACGGCTGTATCGAACTATGTGCAGTTTTGGTTTCCAAGTTGGCCTGCCTGGCAGATTCAGATTGTCTTCTTGATTATCCTGAGTTCGGTTAACTTGATTGCGGTTAAGATTTTCGGGGAAGTTGAGTTTTGGTTTGGGATGATCAAGATTGTCACCATTCTTGCCTTGATAGCTACAGGGATATTTATGGTAGCAACTAACTTTGAAACGCCAGCTGGATATGCTAGTCTTAACAATATCACACAAGGTTTCCAGATGTTCCCTAAAGGTTGGGTGAGCTTTGTCATGACCTTCCAAATGGTCTTCTTTGCCTACCAAGCCATCGAATTTGTAGGGATTACAACATCTGAGACAGCAAATCCACGTAAGGTTTTACCAAAGGCAATCAAGGAGATTCCGATTCGTATTGTCATTTTCTATGTGGGTGCCCTCATTGCCATCATGGCTATCTTCCCATGGCAAAAACTTCCAGTTAATGAATCACCCTTCGTAACTGTTTTCCAAATGGCTGGTATCAAGTGGGCAGCAGCCTTTATTAACTTTGTTGTCTTGACAGCAGCGGCGTCATCATTGAATTCAACACTTTATTCAACTGGCCGTCACCTTTTCCAAATCGCTAGGGAAACACCAAACAGTAAAGTCATGAAAGCTTTGAAACTTGATACCTTGGCCCGTAATGGTATTCCTTCACGTGCTATCATTGTTTCTGCCATTGTAGTTTGTGTTTCAGCCTTCATCAACGTCTTACCTGGTGTATCTGATGCCTTCGCTTTGATTACGGCATCATCATCAGGTGTCTACATTGCCATCTATATTTTGACCATGCTTGCTCATCTCAAGTACCGTAAGTCTCAAGAGTTTATGGCAGATGGCTTCCTTATGCCAGCCTATAAGATTCTTAATCCATTGACTATCCTTTTCTTCATCTTCGTCTTTGTTTGTCTCTTCTTGCAAAAGTCAACAGTTGTCGGAGCTATCGGAGCAACCATCTGGATTGTAGTGTTTAGTATCTACAGTAACTGGAAACACAGTAAATAAATCGATTTAGCTCACCTTTATGGTGGGTTTTTTAGTTGCCAAAAAAGGACACAAGGTGTCCCAATTATTATCTATGCAATACTTTCTTGACTTCCATGGTGAAAGAAACCACTTAAGAGGCCCTTACTACGATGGAAAATAGCAGGCTTGTGATCGTTGTGCGAACGACCATTAACATCAAGTTTAGCCCATTCAAGAGCCTGGTGGGCATTTCGGTCTGAGACTGTAGATGTCCCAATATAGCTGTAGATGCCTGCCTGAGTGAGAATAAAACCTTGCAGTTGGCGAATATGTTCATCATTGAGTGCTTCGGAAAAATGAATCTTTACTGTCTTATAAGTTAAAGCTTGGACAGACTCAACGATAGGTGACTCTGCTAAGAGGTGCAAAAGTTCTTGATGCTTAGTAAAGGACTTATCATAGTCCATTGGAAGAATTATAGTATGGGTAATCCAATCTTCCAAGTTGGCTTTAGTCTTTTTACTAAGACCTCTTGCTGTGATACTGAGGTTATCTATATTGAAAGGAAGTTGGTCGATGTGAGCAGTATTTGAACCATATACCTTTCTGAAAAGCGGTGTACTTGATAGAATATGTCCAGTAGGAGAAATAATAGCTAAGGCAGTTTCCTTGGTTTGGCAACCAAGCTCGTGGCATTCCATGCTAGCGTATGTATCTTTAAATTCAATAATTGCACTTGTTTTCATCGTGTAACTCTCTTTCTGTTAGTTTATAAACTAACAATAGTTTATCATGACTTATTATCTTGGTCAAGATTTTACCTCAAAAAACAAAAAATATTTTTGTAAGGGCTTGCAAAAATATTTGGACTCTGATATTATATAACCATAGCAAAAGGATTGTTACTGGTCAGCAGGCAAAACCTAGATAAATACGAAAAACTAATGGGAGTAATGTATACTCGCCCTAATTGGTTCTTGGTATTTATTTAGGTTTTTTTCGTTGAAAAAGCCTCGAAAGAACTAAAATCCTAGAAAAGAAAGGAGCCCTTATGGCTAAATATACTGAATTAGCTGAAGACATTCTCAAACACGTCGGTGGTAAAGAAAATGTCAATAGCTTGAAACACTGTGTGACACGCTTACGCTTTGATTTGAAAGATGAGTCTAAAGCAGATGATGACTACCTTAAGAACCGTGACGGTGTTGTTACTGTTGTTAAGGCAGGTGGTCAATATCAGGTGGTTATCGGTAACCATGTCCCTGATGTTTATGCGGAGGTTCTCCAAGTTGGCGGTCTTCCAGCAGGTGGTAGTCTTGATATTGATGAAGGTGATGCGCCTAAAGGGAATCTTTTTGACCGCTTTGTATCTTTGGTTTCAAGTATTTTCCAACCTTTCCTTGGACCTTTGGCTGCGGCGGGGATTATCAAAGGGATAGTTGCTATCATGGCAGCTTGTGGCTTGTCAGCTGCAACGAGTCCTATGTATGTCATCTTGAATGCAGCAGGAGATGGTTTCTTCCAGTTCTTGCCAATCTTAATTGCTTTGACATCTGCTCGTCGTTTCAAGGTTAATGAGTTTACAGCTATTGCGATTGCAGCGGCACTTGTTTATCCTGATATTGCTACGCTGGTGACTGCTCTTCAGAAAGCTGGTCAGGGTCATGTTCTAGGAGTTATTCCGTTTGCGCTTCCTGCAGGGGGCTACCTCTCAACTGTAATGCCTTCTATTTTGGCCGTTTGGGTGGCTTCATACATTCAAAAATTCTTTACCAAGATTACTCCAGATGTCATTAAAGTCTTCGTAGTACCCTTCTTTACATTACTCATTACTGTCCCATTAACATTCTTGGTGGTGGGGCCAGTTGCCAATACTTTCTCTGATGGATTGACAAGCCTTTTCCAAGCAATCATGAATTTTAGTCCGATTGTCTTTGGTCTTATACTTGGTATTTTGTGGCAAGTCTTGGTTATGTTCGGAATGCACTGGGCACTTGTTCCCCTTGCTATCTTAGATGTGGCAACAAACGGAAGTTCTACTATTCTTTCAGCGGCTATCCTTCCATGTTTCACGCAAACAGGTGTGTTGGGAGCTATCATGCTTAAAACGAAAGAAGAAAAAGTCCGTACCATCTCTATGCCAGCCTTCATTTCATCTATTTTTGGGGTTACAGAACCTGCTATCTATGGGGTAACCCTTCCAATGAAAACGCCATTCTACATTTCATGTGGTGTTTCAGGACTTATGGGGGCTGCCATGATGGCCCTAGATATTAAGACGTATTCAATAGGTGGTCTGGGTGTCTTTGTCTTCCCAAGCCTTATTGGGCCTGACGGTAATCTTTCTAAAGTTATCATTGCCATTATCATTGCCATTGTGGGTGGTATTCTTGCCTTCCTTATCCAACTCTTTGTACGAGTACCAAATCTATATGGTGGTGGAGTAGCTAAGGTTGAAGAAAAAGCTGAGGAAGCTGCACCTGCTCCTAAAGAAATTCAACAAGAAATCATTGCTAGCCCACTCATCGGGAATGTTGTACCACTTGACCAAGTACCTGACCAAGTCTTTGCTTCAGGGGCTATGGGTAAAGGAATCGCTATTGACCCAACTGATGGGGTGATTGTAGCACCGGCTAAGGCAACCGTTAATTTAGTCTTCCCTACTGGTCATGCTATTGGTTTGACAACTGAAAATGGTGCAGAGCTTCTCATCCATATTGGTATGGACACTGTTTCTCTTGCTGGAAAAGGGTTCAAGACCTATGTGGAAGCAGGGGATGTCGTAGAAGCGGGTCAAAAACTTATAGAATTTGACCTAGCAACTATCCGAGACGCTAAATTACCGGTTATCACACCAGTCATTGTAACCAATACAGCTGACTTTGATGATGTCTTAACAACTAAAGAAGCTCGTGTTAACACTGGTGATAATCTCCTCACCGCTGTTAAATAAAAAAAGAAATCCGAGAATCAGCTTCTCGGATTTTTGTTTATTTAAATTTGTAGTCTTTAACGACTTCAACGGAATTGACCGTTACATTTTCTTTTGGTTTGCTGTTGTCATCGACTTCAAGATTGCCAATGGTATCAACGACATCCATGCCTTTGATGACTTGTCCAAAGACAGTATATTTGGTATCACCAGCTGGGTAACCACCTTTTTTGTAGGCGTCAATGATAGGTTTTGGATAGCCAGCATTTCCTAGTTGTTTGCTTTGATCATCCTTGTTTTGAACAATGTAGAATTGGCTGCCGTTTGACTCTTTAGCACCAGTATTAGCCATAGCAAGTGCGCCACGGATGTTGTATAGGAATGGTGTAGGCTCAACAGCGAAACCTTTCTTCCAGATAGATTCTCCGCCAGTACCGTCACCCTTAGGGTCACCACTTTGAATCATGAAGTCCTTGATTACACGGTGGAAGGTAAGCCCATCATAGTATTTGTCCTTGGCATGCTTCAAGAAGTTTTCAGAAGCCTTAGGAGCAAGTGTAGGGAAGAGCTTGACTGTGATATCACCCTTTGAAGTGTGGAGGATAACTTCAGCTTCGTCCTTACCAACCTTGTCTGACAACTGTGGAAAGGCATCTTTTCCAGATTTTTGAGCCTTTTCTAATTGTTTAGTGAATATCTTGTTATCAACGTAGGCATCTCCACGAACGGCGCGTGAGATGTTCTCCCGATAAGCAAAACCTAGTCCGGCGATAACAAGTACAATAATTAATGGAATGTACTTTTTAATGTTTTTCATATATAACTCCTTTGGTGCATTATACCTACTATTGTAGCAGAAAAAAACCTTTTGGGAAACGGTTAACAGAGGTCTTTAAATATGGTAGAATGGGATTATCAACAAGAAAATGAACAATGGGACTAGATATAGGAAAAAGGTTGCCTCAGGCTAAAAAGTAAGGGCTGACTTTTGAAAGGACGCATGCTACTTGCTCTTATCAGAGATAGGTGCCTAGATTCTAACTATAGAAAACTTTGCCAAGTCGAAGGGACCTCTTGTTTGGATTTCTTGAAAAAAGGAGATTTTTATGTCAACTAAAGCAGAATGGGCTGAACTCTTTGAGTCGGTACATGGGCGTAAGCCTAGCCCCCAAGAATTTTTGGATGCTAAAGCAGCTGACTTTGATACAAGTGCTTTGGCTGCTCAAGCAGCATCTGTAGAAGCACCAGCTAATGAACCTGTCGCTGAAGAAGTAGCGACAGAACCAGTTGCTACTGAAAAAGTCACAGAACAAGATGACATCGCAGATGTGGCTGAAACAGCTGAAGATGCTGTCGCAGAACAAGTAAGCAGTGAATCACCAGTTGGTGCAGAAGCTTTCTCAGAAGCACCTGTGCAACAGCCAACCCCACAATTTGATTCAAGCATGTTTGAAAAGGCACCTATCTCTTCAGCTCAAGGATTTGGAACAGTTCCTAATCCAGCAGCAGCTGGCTCAGCAGATAAACCTCTCTTCAATCTTATCTTGCCAATCGTTGCGATTGCACTTTCAGTAATCTTTGCAATCTTGGCATGGTTCGTAAGTCCTGCTTGGCTCTTCATCATCTTGACAGTCCTCGCAGTTGCAGTGGCAGTTGTTTCACTTGTCTTTAGCCTTAAATCAAGCAAGAAATTGCTTTCAATCATCGCAACAGGTGTTGCTGGTCTCATGCTCTTTGTTTCTATTGGCGGTTTGATTTTCCAAATCTCTCAAAACGCTAGTGACAACACAAGCTCAAGCAAGACATCAAAAGTTGCTGATAAAGACGATGATGACGCTGACAAGAAAGATGATGACAGCGATTCAAAATCTGACTCTAAATCTGATTCAAAAGGTGATAGCACTGACGTCAACGATTACATTGACAAAAATGCTAAATTTGACTGGAATGAATCTAAGTTCAAGAAGTTGAAAGCAGGTAAGGATACCGTTAAGTCTATCATCAAGACTTATGGTAAGGCTTCTGATGCACAAATCTCTGGCGATGAGATGAAGTTGAATTACTCTGGTAAAGACTATGGTGAAAGTGTTTACCTAAACTTTAAGAAACAATATGACGGTACATTTATCTTGTCATATGCTTCAGGTAGATTCCCTCAAGATAAGGTAGAAGTTGATCGCTCTTACAAAGCTGACTGGACAAAAGAACAGTTTGATGCTCTCAATAAGGGTGATTACACTGATCCATCAAACGGTACGAAACTTGAAGATATCGTTAAGGATCACCCTAAAGCTTCAAGTGCAGAGTACACAATCTCAACATCTCGTCAAGGTGAATTCAAAAAAGAAATGAGTATTTCTTATAGTGACTATGAGGCTGGAGATGGTAAACTCAAGAGTGTTTACTTGTCATTTGATACCAAAGAAGATGACGATACGTTTTACCTTACTTATAAATCAGGTCCAGATGGCGAGGATTAATTAAGGAACAGGAGGGGAGACCTTCCTGTTTTTTCTTGATAAAAGGAGAAAACTATTGAGATTTTTAAATTATACATTCGAGCAAAGTCAGTCTCTTGTCACTAAGGAGACCGTAGAAAAGCTCAATCAAAAAGGAAGCTGGAAACGATTTATTGGCTTGTTTGTCACTTCAATTGTTATTTATTTCTTCTCTATTATCACACCCATGTTTATAAAAGGATTGACGCTTGATCAAAATCCAACATTTTCTTGGATTCAGTGGCCAATCATTCTCTTGTATGTAGTCATGTATCTGATCTATCTTTTCTTTTCAATAAAGTACAGAAGAAGCCCGATGAAACTAAAATTCTGCACCTACTTTTATATGGTCGTCTTACTCGCTATCTTTACAGTATGTGCTGGTATAATGATGATGACACGACGAAATATTGTCAGTATACTATCGGGGGCTATGTTTCTTCTGTCCATTTATTATTTGATTCGAACGGTTCCCCGTAAACTGAGAGAAGCCGTTCAAAATCAGACAGAGTTTAGCCCTATGGTAGCTCTTGTAACCGAAAAAATTTCAGATGGCTTGGTCTTTTTAGGAGGAACGGGGATTACAGCTGGACTGGTACTGTTTGACCGCTCTACCGGGAGCGACATCAGAGGGAGTATTGATGCAGTTTTGATGCCCCTAATGCCTGCTATTTTTGTCTTTGCGACTTATGTCTTTTCCATTGATTTGCTACGAGGCTATTACCTCTTCAAATACTCCGAGCGATATAGAGAGCAGTTTGGCTACTCAGCTAAGGACTGGTATGGCGAGAAGTCGAAGGAGTATAGGAGGATGCAGGGGTAAGGTGCATAGAGAAGACCAACAGGTTTTGAAGTTAATTATAAGATTGATGGAAACGTAATAAAGATGATTAAAGTTAATGAAAGTGTAACTACAAAAGTAGAAGCTTCAAAAATATGAAGGTCGTAGTCCAACGTTTTGGTCTCGAAGACAAACAAAAGTTTATGAAAATATAGACTTTAAAATAGTACAGCTTAATTATTATAAAATTTCACTGTCTTTAGATTCTAATGTACTGCCATTTCGTACTTTTAAGAGGTAATATTCTCCTCGTTGCGTAATGACTTGGAGCGTTGCATCCTAGTTTCTAAGGACGTTGCGCATATTTTACTATTCGTTGCGTGCTTTTACTCATGGGTCTTGATAAATTTAAAGTAACAAATTTAAGGAGGTATTCTTAATGTTACAATTTATTAAGAAAAACAAAACTAATTTTATATGGGTACTTACTTTTGGATTAATGGGGCTGATACTGAAACCTTTAGTTAATTTATCGGTCAGTTTATCAAACAAATATCCATGGGTTACGAGAATTTTATTGTTTCTATTACTTATTGCCGTTTACTTTATTCATAAAAATCCTCTCTTTATAATAGTAATGACGATTTTTCTAGCAGAGCCTTTTATAAAAGAATAAAAATAAGACAGGGGTATTAAAATGGACATTGCCACGTTGATCAAAGAATATAGAACTAAAACAGGTATGACTCAGCAAGAACTTGCAGATAAAGTATTTGTTACTCGTCAGACCATTTCTAAATGGGAATTAGGAAAAAGTGAACCTGATAATGTTTCACTGGATTTATTATTTAAAGAGATGAATATTGAAAAAGAATCTCAAAAAGGCATTAAAGCTAATTTAATTAGCAGAAAAAATATTTTACTTACAATAATTGCCGTTTTATTCTCTCCATCGATACTTATTATTAGACTATTGGTAGTTAAAATAGGCAAGATAGAAAATAAAAGATTAGTCATTTTGATTAATACCTTTCTCTTTGTAATAATTGGCATTTATATGAAGAGTTTAAAGGATAATGTATACTTTGGTTTCTTGGGAATTATTGCAATATCTTATAGCCTTTATAGTTTTTATAAGCTTAGTTTGGAAATCAAAAAGGATTAGATACCTAGATATACATATAAATATAAAAAACTACTCTTACTAATACTAGACTGTATATATGTGCAAGATTTCTAAAGGATGGAGTTATGTCAGTAATCTACTCAAAAGTAAAAATGTCAAATAATATTTTTGAAGCTTGTAAATTGGTAAGAAACTTTATGAGTATACCAATTGGTGAGATAAAAAATAGGATTCAAAAGGGAGAGGTTTTATTAGAATGTAATTATCTAGATTTAGAGGAATTAATAAAAATGAGGACCCTCCTAGAAAGTCTTGAGATATTAGGTGCACAAATATATTTATACGAAGGAAATCACGAAGTAAGTATGGAATTCCTTAGTAATACAATTGAGTCATATAAGGGTATTGCTGAAGATAGAGAAAAGATAGATGAATTGATGTTTTCTGATGAGTAATAAATAAACCATAATGTGAACTGCCCCCAAAAGTGTGATAGAAAAAATCTAACTTTTGGGGGCAATTTCTTTTCTTCTTCCATCCATTTTCATAATATATCTTGTCACTTAAGCACATCAGGCAGTCTCAAAAAATTTTCTCCTATATCCGACCTTATTTTCATAAGACCAGATTAAAGTATGATAAAATAAAGAAAAAGAGATAAAGGAGTCAGCTATGGCAACTAGAGAAGAATGGGTGCGTCACTTTGAGGACGTCAATGGTCGTAAACCAAGTCCTGAGGAGTTTATGGAAGCTAAGAAAGAGGGCTTTGTTATTGCTTTGGAGGAACCAAGTGCCCAAGTGTCTGAGCAGGTTGAGGCTCAGAAAGTGGATAGCTCTGAAACTACTGAAGAGGTGACAGCTGACTCAGTAGCAGATACGCAACCAGACAAGGCTCAGGTGGCATTAGAGGAGGAAGCTCCTAATCACATGCCTGAGTTGAATCTGGAGAAAGAGCAAGAAAAAGAAACTCCAAAGACAAGTCAGATACCTTTGGAAAACCCTTATTACAAGCCAAAAGTAACCAAGAACAATGCTTTTGTTAATATTGCTTTGCCAATTATTATTCTAGTTTTGGGGATTCTATTTGTCATTTTGTCTTGGACGCTTCCTATCGGTTTTGTCTTTACTTTCCTTGCCTTCTTCCTTATCATTCTAGCTATTGTGACTTTGGTTTTGAGTCTGAAGTCGACACGCAAGGCGCTATCTATTATTTCCCTAGTCATGTCAATTATCTTCTTCATGACTTCGCTTGCTGGAGCAGGTTATCAAGCGGTGAAATATGTCATGAACCATGCTGAACAGTTCCAAAGTGACGGTCACGATAGAGCTTATCTGTACATCGATGAGAATTATAAGTTTGACTGGACTGAGGATCAGTTTAAGGAGTTGAAGGTTGGTACTTTGACATTGGACGAGGTCTTGGCTACTCACGGTAAGGCGACTGATGCCGAGTATAGTGACGCTTACGAGAAAGATAAACCAGATTTACTAGACCTTACCTATAGAAAAGAAAACACAGATGGAAACAACTATGTTCGTTTGACTTTCGAGATAAAAGACGGTGTCTATGTTTTGAAATCTGCCTCAGCAACCTTCGACTATGATAAGGTCAAAGAAGTCGATGACTATCATAGCAACTGGACAAAAGATGACTATGAAAAGTTGGCTGTAGGTACACAAGCTGATTTGCTTAAGGGGACACGACTTTCTGAAGTGGTTGAAAAACACCCAGAGGCTAGCTTCACTTATCATGAAATGACACAAACTGAACAGGGCGATCTCACTCAGTCAGTGAGTCTTAGCTACCGTGATTATAATCCAGAAAATGGTAAGGTAGATACTGTTCGTTTGACCTTTGACTATGACAAACGTGAAAACGAGTACTTCTTGACAGATAAATCGGACGAATAGGACTACTTTGTTAGTCATTTAAGCTCAGGGATACCTGGGCTTTTTAGTATCAACAAAAGAGGATAAAATCTGGTATAATAGAATTGATTGATTTTTCAAGAAAGAAGTGTCACAGATGAACATACAACAACTACGTTATGTCGTAGCCATTGCCAACAGCGGAACCTTCCGTGAGGCAGCTAGCAAGCTCTTTGTGAGCCAACCTAGCCTATCAGTGGCTATCAAGGATTTGGAGCAGGAGCTGAATTTTCAAATTTTCACCCGTACAACGACGGGAGCTGTCTTGACCAGTCAGGGTATGACCTTTTATGAGCGTGCGCTTGAGGTGGTACGCAGTTTTGATAGTTTTGAAAATCGCTATCTCAATGCTTCTGAAAAGGGTAACCAGTATTCGATTGCCAGCCAGCACTATGACTTTTTGCCACCTTTGATTACGACTTTTTCAGAGCGTTACCCTGATTACAAGGATTTCCGTATCTTTGAGTCTACGACCATTCAGATTTTGGATGAGGTAGCCAAGGGACACAGTGAGATTGGGATTATCTATTTGAATCGTCAAAATAGCAAGGGAATCCAGCAAAATATGGACAAGCTTGGGCTTGAGGCTATTGATTTGATTCCGTTTAAGACGCACATTTATCTCCGTAAGGGGCATCCTCTGGCTAAAAAAGAAAGTCTGGTCATGGAGGACTTGGCGGCCTTGCCTACGGTGCGTTTCACTCAGGAGAAGGACGAGTACCTTTACTATTCTGAGAACTTTGTGGATACGTCAGATTCGTCTCTTATGTTTAACGTGACAGACCGTGCGACTTTGAACGGTATCTTGGAACGGACGGATGCTTATGCGACGGGGTCTGGCTTCTTGGATGCACAAAGTGTGAATGGGATTACGGTGATTCCGCTTGAGGATAATTTGGATAACAAGATGGTTTATGTCCGTCGTAAGGGGATTAACTTGTCGTCTTGTGCTCTCAAGTTTGTCAATGTTATGTTTGACTACTTTGATACATACAAACCATAGGAGGATTTATGCGTAAGGTTGCGATTCCTTTGGCTATTCTAGCTCTGATTGGTTTGGATCAGTGGGTCAAGCATTGGGTTGTGGCAAATATTGCCCTTAACCAAGTTATCAAGGCTATTCCTGGACTTTTCAGCTTGACCTATCTACAGAACCGTGGTGCTGCCTTTTCGATTTTACAGGATCAGAAATATTTCTTTGTGATTTTGACGGTTCTAGTGATTGGTGCGGCTCTGGTTTATCTGGTTAAGAATTATCAGAAGAGTCTTTGGCTGGTGCTATCTTTGGTTTTGATTATCTCAGGTGGTATTGGTAACTTTATTGACCGTCTGCACTTGGGTTACGTGGTTGATATGGTTCAGCTTGATTTTATTGATTTTGCAATATTTAATGTGGCAGACTCCTATCTAACGGTGGGGGTACTGCTCTTGATTTTAATCTTATGGAAAGAGGAAAATGGAAGTCATCATTAAAGAGGCGGGAAACCGTCTGGACAAGGCTTTGGCAGATTTGACAGAATTGTCACGTAGTCAGGCCAATGAAGCGATTAAGGCTGGAACGGTCTTGGTTAATGGTAAGTCGGCAAAGGCCAAGTATGCGGTTAAAGAGGGTGATGTCATCACCTATGAATTGCCAGAAGAAGAGGTCTTGGAATACAAGGCTGAAGATATTCCTTTGGATATTATCTACGAAGATGCGGATGTGGCAGTAGTCAACAAACCTCAAGGCATGGTTGTCCATCCATCAGCTGGTCACACGTCTGGTACCTTGGTCAATGCTCTGATGTACCATGTCAAGGACCTCTCGTCTATCAATGGTGTGGTTCGTCCAGGAATTGTTCACCGTATTGACAAGGACACGTCTGGTCTCCTTATGATTGCTAAGAATGATAAGGCTCACAATGCTTTGGCGGCTGAGCTTAAGGATAAGAAGTCCCTTCGTAAGTATGTGGCTATCGTGCATGGCAATCTACCTAATGATCGAGGCGTGATTGAGGCTCCGATTGGGCGTTCGGACAAGGATCGCAAGAAGCAGGCAGTTACAGCTAAAGGAAAACCTGCAGTTACACGATTTACCGTTCTTGAACGTTTTGGCAACTATACTTTGGTAGAGTTGCAGCTGGAGACAGGTCGCACGCACCAGATTCGTGTGCACATGGCTTATATCGGTCACCCGGTGGCGGGAGATCCTCTTTATGGTCCACGTAAGACCCTCAAGGGCCATGGACAATTTCTACATGCTAAGACTCTCGGTTTCACACATCCTACGACTGGAGAATTGGTCGAATTTACAGCGGAAGAACCTGCTATTTTCAAGGAAACCTTGGAGAAGTTGAGAGAAGCGTAACAGTTATTAAACGGATAGTCTTTCTTGGGAGGGGCGTCCGTTTTTTCCTTGTAAAAGAGTCTGAAATTTGCTATAATTTACCTAATTAAATAAGTCCTTTAATCACTGTCCAGAGAGGCAGGCAAGGAGCCATGAGAAGTGTACGGGTGAACTGTACTCATATTTTTGTGTATCTCCTTGTTTTCGAGGGGATTTTTTTGTATTTAGAAAGGTTCTTTTTATGAAGAAAAAAGAGATCGTCGATGACGTAACCATGAAACGTGCCATTACACGTATCACTTATGAGATTATTGAGCGTAACAAAAATCTCGACAAGATTGTCTTGGCTGGTATTAAGACACGTGGTGTTTATATTGCACAGCGTATCCAGGAGCGCTTGAAACAGTTGGAAAACCTTGATGTGCCATTGATTGAGCTTGACACTAAAGCTTTCCGTGATGATGTTAAGGCTGAACAAGACACATCTGTTTTCCCTATTGAAATTGATGGAACAGATGTTATCCTTGTGGATGATGTGCTTTACACAGGTCGTACGATTCGTGCAGCTATTGATAATATCGTTAGTCATGGACGTCCGGCGCGTGTTGGTTTGGCTGTCTTGGTTGACCGTGGTCACCGTGAATTGCCAATCCGTGCGGACTATGTTGGTAAAAATATCCCAACAAGTGAGTCAGAAGAAATCGAAGTTTTGGTGACAGAAGTTGATGGCAAAGATAGCGTCAACATTATTGATCCAAGCTAAGTTGGCTGACAGATAGGGTGAAACGCCCTTTGTATCTTGTTAATTGAACACGCCCTAAGCCTTGTGCAAAAAAGATAAATACTCTTAGGAGCTGGTGCTCCGTCATCATATTTCCTATTTTTGCTTTAGGCTTTATACGGGCTTTGTATCTTGTTAATTGAACACGGGACTCATTTCTTAGGAAAAAAGATAAGTCTCCTAGCACTCTTTGGAGTGCCTTGTCGACTTCCTATTTTTCTACAGAAATGTTTAGCTACGCTAAAACGTCCCTTTGTATCTTGTTTTAAGGAGTCCTTTGATATCGTGAATAACGTAAAATATGATGTGAATGATATGCCAAAACCTGGTTTATTGGTTGGTTTGTCATTTCAGCACTTGTTTGCCATGTTTGGTGCGACGGTGCTTGTGCCGATTTTGGTTGGGATTGATCCCGCTATTGCTCTTTTCTCATCTGGTTTGGGAACTTTGGCTCACTTGACGGTGACCAAGTACAAAATTCCAGCTTACATGGGGTCTAGTTTTGCCTATATTGCAACTATGCAGACACTTATGAAGACTGATGGCATTGCGGCAGTGGCTCAAGGTGCCATGGCAGGTGGTTTGGTTTACTTGCTTGTGGCTCTGATTGTTAAGTATGCGGGTAAAGACTGGATTGATAAGGTCCTTCCACCAATTGTGGTTGGCCCTATTATCATGGTGATTGGTTTGAACCTTGCGGCTAATGCAGTCAATGATGCAACAACTTTAAATAAAAGCTATAGTATCTATGCTCTCTTGATTTCTATGGTGACCCTCTTTGCGGTTATCCTCTTTAACATGTATGGCAAGAAGATTATCGGTGTTATCCCAATTTTACTTGGTCTAATTGTGGGCTATATTTTCTCAGCGGTTCTTGGTTTGCTGACAGGACATAGCTTTATCAATTTCTCAGAGGTAGCAGCGGCACATTGGATTCAGGTTCCAAACTTTGACATTCCATTTGTGGATTATAGCTTTAAGCTCTATCCAAGTGCGATTTTGACCATGGCTCCGATTGCCTTTGTGACGATGACTGAACACTTTGGTCACGTCATGGTTCTAAACAGTTTGACTGAGCGTGATTACTTTAAAGATCCAGGTCTTGACCGTACCCTTACTGGTGATGGTTTGGCACAGATTATCGCTGGATTCTTTGGAGCTCCTCCGGTAACTTCTTATGGTGAAAATATTGGGGTTATGGCTCTCAGTAAGGTCTACTCAGTTTACGTTATTGCGGGCGCAGCAGTGATTGCGGTCTTGATGAGCTTTATTGGTAAGCTATCAGCACTCTTGCATTCTATTCCAACTCCTGTATTAGGGGGATTATCTATTGCTCTCTTTGGGGTTATCGCTGCTAGCGGTTTGAAAATTTTAGTTGAACATAAGATTGATTTTGATAATAAAAAGAATCTCTTGATTGCTAGCGTTATCTTGGTATCTGGTATCGGTGGTTTGATGATTGACCTTGGTGGTCTTCAAATCACGGGTGTGGCAAGCTCAACCATTCTTGGTGTTTTGCTCTACCAAATTTTGCCTGATCCTAAAAAAGGTAGCAAAGATTAGTCAATCAATTTAAAAGGAAAAACTATGGCGATTGCAGATGGAAAAGTGTCACTGAAGCATTTGGTGACCATGGAAACCCTCACGAATGAAGAGGTCTTGGGCCTGATTCGTCGAGGTGGAGATTTTAAAAATGGCAGAGCTGATTTCCAGCTGGATCGACAGTATTTCGCTGCCAATCTCTTTTTTGAAAATTCAACACGAACACACAATTCCTTCGAAGTGGCCGAGAAAAAACTTGGCTTGGATGTGATTGAGTTCGATGCTGGAACTAGCTCGGTAAATAAGGGTGAGACCCTCTATGATACCATTTTGACCATGTCTGCCTTGGGCGTTGACATCTGTGTGGTTCGCCACTCGGAAGTCGATTACTACAAGCAGTTGATTGATAGTAGGACCATCCAGACCTCTATTGTCAATGGTGGTGATGGTTCAGGGCAACACCCAAGTCAGTGTTTGCTTGACTTGATGACCATTTACGAAGAGTTCGGAACCTTTGAAAATCTTAAGATTTGTATTGCAGGTGATATTACGCATTCGCGTGTCGCTAAGTCCAATATGCAGATTCTCAAACGTTTGGGTGCCCAGCTTTATTTTGCTGGTCCTGCAGAGTGGTACTCGAATGAGTTCGATGTCTATGGTCAGCATGTGGCTATTGACGACGTCATTGAGGACTTGGATGTGCTCATGTTGCTTCGTGTTCAGCACGAACGTCATGGGGACGATAAAGGATTTTCAAAAGAAGACTACCATGCTCTCTATGGTTTGACTGAAGAACGTTATGCCAAGTTAGCTGATCAGGCGATTATCATGCACCCTGCTCCGGTTAATCGTGATGTGGAGATTGCTGATGGCCTGGTTGAGGCGCCTAAGGCTCGTATCGTTGCTCAGATGCAAAACGGGGTCTTTGTCCGTATGGCAATTATTGAAGCTATTTTAAATGGCAAAGCGTAAACTACGTTAACCGATTCCTGAGAGAATCAGACGAAAAAGAACATGGGCTAAATCTTTGAAAAGAGACGAATCTTCCTAGAGGCTAGAGCTTCTTTGTTAGATTTGATTTTCATTCAGATGTTTAACGCCCTTTGTATCTTAGTGAAAGGAACAATTTACTATAATGGCAAAACGTTTACTTATTTTGGAAGACGGCACTATTTTTGAAGGTCAGGCCTTCGGTGCTGATGTGGATGTGACGGGTGAAATCGTCTTTAATACTGGTATGACAGGTTATCAAGAATCTATCACAGACCAGTCTTACAATGGTCAAATTTTGACTTTTACTTATCCACTTGTTGGTAACTACGGCGTTAACCGTGACGACTATGAGTCAATTAAGCCAACGACCAAGGGTGTTGTTGTGTCAGAGGCTAGCCGTCGTGCCAGCAACTGGCGTAACCAAATGACCTTGGATGAGTTTTTGAAAGCAAAAAACATCCCTGGTATCTCTGGTATTGATACACGTGCCTTGACTAAGATTATCCGTCAACACGGTACCATGAAAGCGACTTTGGCTAATCCTGGTGACAGTATCGAGCACTTGCAAGATCAATTGCGTGCGACTGTTTTGCCAACCAACAATATTGAGCAGGTATCAACTAAGACAGCCTACCCAGCACCAGGTGTTGGTAAAAATATCGTTTTGGTTGACTTTGGTCTCAAGCATTCTATCTTGCGTGAGTTTTCAAAACGTGACTGTAACGTGACTGTTGTGCCACATGATATCACTGCTGAAGAAATTCTCCATCTTAATCCAGATGGTGTGATGTTGTCAAACGGTCCAGGTAACCCTGAAGATGTACCGTATGCACTTGATATGATTCGTGGTATTCAAGGCAAAATTCCAATTTTTGGTATTTGTATGGGTCACCAGTTGTTTAGTTTGGCGAATGGTGCCAAGGCCTACAAGATGAAGTTTGGTCACCGTGGATTTAACCATGCGGTTCGTGAAATTGCGACTGGTCGTGTTGACTTCACCAGCCAGAACCATGGTTATGCCATTGACCGTGAGACACTTCCAGATTGCCTCATGGTAACACACGAAGAAATTAACGATAAGTCAGTTGAGGGTGTTCGTCACCGTGACTTCCCTGCATTCTCAGTGCAATTCCACCCAGATGCAGCACCTGGTCCACACGATGCTAGCTATCTCTTCGATGAGTTCTTGGAATTGATTGATGCTTTCCAAGCTGAAAAAGCACGTCGTTAATTGCAACTGTCTAGTGACTATAGTGGGGTGTGACTCTTGTTCGCCCCAGTCTACTACCTTATTTAATGACAACCAGAGAGTTGTCAAATAGAAAGGAGAAGATACAGGTTCACGGAAGTGAACACGCCCTAAGGACTGTGTGAAAAAGATAAACGGTGACTAGAACGCTTAGGCGTCGTCGTCACGTTTCCTATTTTCACTGGGTCCTTAACGGGCTTTGTATCATAAATTATGCCTAAACGTTCTGATATTAAAAAAATTATGGTTATCGGGTCTGGTCCTATCATCATTGGTCAGGCTGCTGAGTTTGACTACGCTGGTACGCAAGCCTGCTTGGCCTTGAAAGAAGAAGGCTACAGTGTTGTTCTTGTTAACTCTAACCCTGCGACTATCATGACTGATAAAGAAATCGCAGACAAGGTTTACATTGAACCAATTACGCTTGAGTTTGTCACACGTATTCTTCGTAAAGAGCGTCCTGATGCCCTCTTGCCAACACTTGGTGGACAAACTGGTTTGAACATGGCAATGGAATTGTCAAAAGCTGGCATTCTTGATGAGCTTGGAGTAGAGCTTTTGGGAACAAAATTGTCTGCGATTGACCAAGCCGAAGACCGTGACCTCTTCAAACAATTGATGGAAGATTTGGAACAACCTATTCCAGAATCTGAAATCGTCAATACGGTTGAAGAAGCAGTTGCCTTTGCGACAGAGATTGGCTACCCAGTTATCGTTCGTCCAGCCTTTACCCTTGGTGGTACTGGTGGTGGTATGTGTGCCAACGAAGAAGAACTTCGTGAAATCGCTGAAAATGGCTTGAAATTGTCACCAGTAACACAATGTTTGATTGAACGTTCTATCGCTGGTTTCAAGGAAATCGAATACGAAGTTATGCGTGATGCCGCAGACAATGCTCTTGTGGTATGTAACATGGAAAACTTTGACCCAGTTGGTATCCACACAGGGGACTCAATCGTATTTGCCCCAACGCAAACCTTGTCAGATATTGAAAACCAAATGCTTCGTGATGCCAGCTTGAAGATTATTCGTGCCCTTAAAATTGAGGGTGGTTGTAACGTACAGTTGGCTCTTGACCCTAATAGCTTCAAGTACTATGTTATCGAAGTAAACCCACGTGTGTCTCGTTCATCAGCCCTTGCCTCAAAAGCAACTGGTTACCCAATCGCCAAATTGGCAGCCAAAATTGCTGTTGGTTTGACACTTGATGAAATGATTAACCCAGTCACTGGTACAACTTACGCTATGTTTGAGCCAGCTCTTGACTATGTGGTTGCTAAGATTCCGCGTTTCCCATTTGATAAATTTGAACACGGGGAACGTCGTCTTGGTACTCAAATGAAAGCAACTGGTGAAGTTATGGCTATCGGTCGTAACATCGAAGAGTCACTTCTTAAAGCCTGCCGTTCACTTGAAATCGGTGTTTACCACAATGAAATGCCTGAACTTGCGGATGTCACAGACGACGCCTTGGTTGAAAAGATTGTCAAAGCTCAAGACGACCGTCTCTTCTACCTTTCTGAAGCCATCCGTCGTGGTTATACTATTGAAGAATTGTCAGAGTTGACTAAGATTGATATTTTCTTCCTCGACAAATTGCTCCATATCTTCGAATTGGAACAAGAATTGGCTACTCACGTAGGCGATGTTGATGTTTTGAATGAAGCTAAACGTAACGGTTTCTCTGATCGTAAGATTGCTGATCTTTGGAATCAAACAGCTGACCAAGTTCGTGCGACACGTTTGGAGAATAACATTGTTCCTGTTTACAAGATGGTTGATACCTGTGCGGCTGAGTTCGAGTCATCAACACCATATTTCTACTCAACTTATGAGTGGGAAAATGAATCAATCAAATCTGATAAAGAATCTGTCATCGTTCTTGGTTCAGGACCTATCCGTATCGGACAAGGCGTTGAGTTCGACTATGCGACAGTTCACTCTGTGAAAGCTATCCAGGCTGCAGGTTACGAGGCCATCATCATGAACTCTAACCCTGAGACGGTTTCAACAGACTTCTCAGTTTCAGATAAACTTTACTTCGAACCATTGACCTTCGAAGACGTGATGAACGTTATCGAATTGGAACAACCTAAGGGTGTCGTGGTTCAGTTTGGTGGTCAAACAGCCATCAACTTGGCAGAGCCATTGTCTAAAGCTGGAGTGAAAATCTTGGGTACACAGGTTGCTGACCTTGACCGTGCCGAAGACCGTGACCTTTTTGAACAAGCCCTTAAAGACCTCGATATCCCACAACCACCAGGACAAACAGCGACAAATGAAGAAGAAGCGGTTGAAGCAGCTCGTAAGATTGGCTTCCCAGTTCTTGTTCGTCCATCATACGTTTTGGGTGGACGTGCCATGGAAATCGTTGAAAATGAAGATGACCTTCGTTCTTACATGCGTACAGCCGTTAAGGCAAGTCCAGACCACCCAGTCCTTGTTGATAGCTATATCATTGGACGTGAGTGTGAAGTGGATGCCATCTCTGATGGTAAGGATGTCTTGATTCCAGGTATTATGGAACACATCGAACGTGCAGGGGTTCACTCAGGGGACTCAATGGCAGTTTACCCTCCACAAACTCTCTCTAAGAAAATCCAAGAGACTATCGCTGATTACACTAAACGCTTGGCTATCGGTCTTAACTGTATTGGTATGATGAACATTCAGTTCGTTATTAAGGACGAAACTGTCTATGTTATCGAGGTTAACCCACGTGCCAGCCGTACGGTACCATTCTTGTCTAAAGTGACTGATATCCCAATGGCACAAGTTGCTACTAACTTGATTCTTGGTAAATCATTGGCTGAACAAGGTTACAAAGATGGTCTTTACCCAGAAAGCAAGCATGTCCATGTTAAAGCACCAGTCTTCTCATTCACAAAATTGGCTAAGGTAGATAGTCTCCTTGGACCTGAAATGAAATCAACTGGTGAAGTTATGGGTACAGATGCGACTCTTGAAAAAGCCCTCTATAAAGCCTTTGAAGCTTCTTATCTCCATTTGCCAACCTTTGGTAATGTCATCTTTACTATTCATGATGATACGAAAGAAGAAGCCCTTGATTTGGCTCGTCGTTTCGATGCTATCGGTTACGGTATCTACGCCACTGAAGGAACAGCTAAGTTCTTGAATGAACATGGAGTTCACGCAACGCTTGTTAACAAATTAGGTGAAAATGACGACAACGACATTCCAGCCCTTGTTCGTACAGGTAAAGCGCAAGCTATTATCAATACGGTTGGTAACAAACGTACTTATGACGAAGATGGAGCAGCAATCCGTAGCTCTGCTATCGAAGCAGGAATCCCACTCTTCACAGCGCTTGATACAGCAGATGCCATGGTGCGTGTGCTTGAAAGCCGTAGCTTTACAACAGAAGCTATCTAATTTTAAAACAGAGTCTCAGCCTTGCTGGGACTTTTTTCTTACACAAATGTAAGCTAACAAATTAAAATGAAAGCTAAGACGATGGTTTTGTTTCCGAAGATTCTGCTATACTAGAAACATGATTATTACCACATCTTTACGTGAAAATGAGGCCTTGATTGCGCGTGCCCAAGAACTAGCTCTCGAGCTAGGAGCTGACTACCAGCCTCGGCGCAAGTTGTCCTTGGCAAAATGTTTAGAGCGCTTTGGACCTTTCTATCTCCTATATAAAGACAGATTGTCTTTTGTTAATGCGGATACTAGTGAATTGACCTTCCATCCAGATACGGCTGCTCTCAGGATTAAGGCCCCCCATGACGCTTTAGTCAGTCTTTTAGGCAAGTCTCCCAAGACTATTCTTGACACGACCATGGGTTTGGCTTCTGATAGCTTAGTGATGGCAGCAGCGGGAAATCAGGTGACTGCCCTTGAGAGTCAAGATGTGATTTTTCAGGTGGTTTCTTGTGGTCTTGCCTCTTATCAGACAGATGATAAGCAGCTTGAAAAGGCCATGCGTTCTATTAAAGCTATTAAGAGCGATAGCTTGTCTTTTTTGAAGGCTCAAGCTGACAATTCCTTTGATATCATCTATGCCGATCCTATGTTTTCAGAGATTATCAAGGAATCGGAAAATCTAGAGGCTATCAAGCCTCTGGCCAATGGTAGCCGTCTGACAGAAGAATGGCTAAAAGAAGCTAAACGTGTTGCACGGGAAAAAATTATCATCAAGGCACATTTTCGAGATACCGTTTTTGAAGAACTTGGTTTTGAACGCCAGGTTCGGCCCAATCAAAAGCTGCATTATGGTGTCATGGATGTAAGCGAAGGCCATTGACACTGAAAGTTAAAAGTATTACAATTGTTTCATCCATGTGATACAAAAAGAAAAGAGAGACATATGCGAAAGAAAATCAGTCCAAAGTTATTTAAAAATAAAAAAAGAGTTTGGATCATTGGAGGAATTGGCTTCCTTGTCCTTTTGGTCCTAGGCTTTAACCTTTTTGCAGGTGGTGGCAAGAATGATAAGGCTTCTGAGTCCCCTACAGCAAGTAAGGTAACTAAGGGGCAGCTGGCCTCGTCCACCCTTTTGACTGGCATGGTGAAGGCTCAGTCGGAACAGTATGTTTATTTTGACAATACCATTGGACGCAATGCCACTGTGACAGTCTCTGTTGGTGAGGAAGTTAGCGTCGGTCAGCAACTGGTCCAATACGATAGCACCTCAGCCCAAGCGGCTTATGATACGGCTAGTCGTGCCTACAATAAGGCAGTTCGTGACCGTAATTATTTCCAACAGTATGGGACGGCTCCTGCGGCTTCAGCACAAACAAGTAGTGATTCGGATGAGGATGATTCGACAACTACCGTTAGTCCTCAACAGCGTCAGCAAACCGAGGCAAGTAATTACCAAACCTTGCAAGATTATAATGATGCCATTGCCAATGCAGCATCAGAGCTAGAAAAGGCACAAGATGTTCTCAACCAAACAGTGATTGTTTCAGATGCTAATGGAACAGTCGTAGAAGTCGCGGACTCTGTGGACCCTGCTTCAAAAGAGAGCCAAACCCTAGTTCATGTGACAAGTGAAGGCCAATTTGAGATTCAAGGAACCTTAACAGAATATGACATTCCAAATATTTCAGTGGGGCAAAAGGTCAAGATTACTTCCAAAGTATACCCAGACCAAACTTGGACAGGGAAGGTCAGCTACGTTTCCAATTATCCTAAGCAAAATGCCAACCAGTCAACGGGGACATCTGGCAACTCAGGTCAGTCAGGTTCTCAGTATGAATACAAGGTTCAATTGACCAGTCCAATCGGAAAACTGAAGCAAGGTTTTAATGTATCACTTGAAGTGACAAAAGATGATGATGCCTTGTTGGTTCCTGTAACTGCTGTGACTAAGAAAGGCTCTGACAACTATGTCTGGGTTTACGATGATGAAACTCAGAAAATCAAGCAAGTCAAGGTCAAACTTGGCAATGCGGATGCCAAGCAACAGGAAATTGCTTCAGGACTTAAAGAAGGTCAAAAAGTTATCACCAAGGCAGATAAATCCTTTAAGGATGGCGAAACCCTAAAAGATGTGATGGATGCCGATAGCAAAAAATCAAAAGACACTAGTGGAGAAGAGGTGAGGTCTAGTGACTAAGCCAGCACTTATGGTCTTAAAAGGCATCACCAAGTCTTTCAAAAATGGTCAGGAGTCCTTGCAGGTCCTTAAGGGAATTGACTTATCAGTTGAAGAAGGTGACTTCGTGGCAATCATGGGCCCTTCTGGTTCAGGTAAATCAACTCTCATGAATATTATTGGACTTCTTGATCAACCAACTACAGGTTCCTATCAACTCGAGGGCGAGGATGTGGCTGATCTCTCTGAAAACCGCCTGGCCAAGGTAAGAAATGACCAGATTGGCTTTATCTTTCAGCAGTTTTTTCTCTTGCCAAAGTTAAGTGCCCAAAAGAACGTAGAGCTTCCCTTGATTTATGCGGGGAAATCGCCACGTGAACGTAAGCAAAGGGCACAACAATTCTTGGAAAAAGTCGGCTTGTCAGAACGTAGCCATCATTTGCCGTCAGAGCTGTCTGGTGGACAGAAGCAGAGGGTGGCTATTGCGCGTGCATTGTCTAACGATCCGGCAATCATTTTGGCGGATGAACCTACAGGTGCTCTTGATACCAAGACAGGGATGCAGATTATGGAGCTCTTAACCCAGCTGAACCGTGAAGGAAAGACTATCATCATGGTTACTCATGAGCCAGAGATTGCAGACTATGCCCGACGTAAGATTGTCATCCGCGATGGGGAAATTACCCAGGATACGACTGATAGCGTTCGGATTGACTAGGAGGTAAGAATGGAAAATTGGAAATTTGCTCTTAGTTCTATCCGTTCACACAAGATGAGGTCCTTTTTGACCATGTTGGGAATTATCATTGGTGTTGCTGCGGTAGTACTTATCATGGGTCTAGGAAATGGAATGCGTCAAAGTGTTACCGATAGTGTGACAGGTGATAAGGATACTGTTCAAGTCTACTATGAAGTCAAGGGTGAGGAGCTAGATCCTGCTTATGCCGATTTGTCAAAACCTACCAAACCGGTTAAAGAAGTCTGGCTAGAGCAAGTGGCTAAGCAGACGCCAGGTATCGATAGTTATTTTGTGACCAACAGCCTAACGTCTTCTATCTCTCTCCAAAAAAAGACTGTGAAGAATGTTAATATCACAGGTGCCAGTCAGGGCTACTTTAAAGCTAAAAAGTTAGAGATGTTGACAGGACGATCCTTGCAAGACAATGATTACAAAAACTTTTCGCGCGTCATTGTCATTGATCAGATGGTAGCTAAAAAACTCTTTGAGACGAACGAGGATGCCCTTAATCAAGTGGTTACTATTGGGAACAACGATTATCGTGTGATTGGTGTTTATAAGAATAAAGACACAGCGATTGGTGCCTTTGGTGAAATTGGGACAGCTCTTGTCGCCAATACCCAGTTAGCAGCTGAGAATAATACGGATCCTATTGGTCAGATTTTTTTCCATGTGACTGATGTGAAAAATAGTAGCAGTGTCGCTAAGGATGCCGCTAAACGCTTGACCCAGTTGTCCCAAGATGACAATGGAGAGTATAAGGCGGCAGATATGAGTTCGGCCCTAGATCAGGTGAACACGATTTTTGGAACCATTACCACTGTTGTCGGTGCGATTGCTGGGATTTCATTATTAGTTGGTGGAATTGGTGTTATGAATATCATGCTGGTTTCGGTAACTGAGCGGACACGAGAGATTGGTCTCCGTAAAGCTTTAGGCGCCACACGTCGTAAAATCTTGACTCAGTTTTTGATTGAATCGATGGTCCTTACCATCCTGGGTGGTCTGATTGGTCTAGGTTTTGCGGCCCTTGTAGTTGGACCAATTGGGAATGCCATGGACCTTAAAGCGACGGTTTCTCTTGGTGTAGCCATGGGAAGCATAGCCTTCTCAGCAGGCGTAGGAATCATTTTTGGTCTCCTACCGGCTAATAAGGCTTCGAAACTCGATCCTATTGAAGCTCTTAGATATGATTAGAAAAGAGAACATCTGTAATCTTAGATTATAGATGTTTTTTTACTATATGCGATAGATAATTGAACTTGTCCCGATAAATGGGACAATAACTTGTTTCTTTGAAGAAACAATAAAGTGTTTACATGGTATAATTATATTATCTAATTGATATTAGGAGATTATGATGGAAATTGATAATCGGAATGTTCGTCTTGGAGATGAATTAAAGAAGGAAATAAAGCCTGGAAGCAAGATAAAGATTGCTGCTGCAACGTTTTCGATGTTTGCCTTTCAACAGTTAAAGGAAGAACTTGAAACGATCGAGGAGTTGAGATTTATCTTTACAAATCCAACCTTTGTGACTGATGAGACGAGAGTTGGATATCGTGAATATACGATCCCCAAAAAAGAGCGAGAGCAGTCTATTTTTGGAGGACGTTATGAGCTGAAGTTAATGAATGAATTAACCCAAAAAGCAATTGCTAGAGAATGTGCTGAATGGATTAGGAAAAAGGCTTGTTTTAAATCTATCAACATTGAAACCGATGAGATGCCAAATGGTATGCGGATAGAAACGGATGATGATACTGTCGCTGTGGATCGACTCAAAAACTTTGATCGAAAGGAATTGGGCTATGATACTTCTTTGTTCAAAACGACACGGAATATCTACCATGCTCCATTGAGTTTATCCTATCTAGATGAATTTGATAGTCTCTGGCAAAATGATGAGTATTTTCGGGATGTAACAGAAGAGTTCTTGGAAACTCTCAATTTAGCTCATAAAGAACATTCCCCTGAGTTTCTATACTATGTCATGCTCTATAATCTTTTTAGCGAATTTCTTGAGGATATCAATGATGACTATACCCCAAATGAACAGGTGGGCTATAAAAATACCAAGTTGTGGAATCTTCTTTACGATTTCCAACAAGATGCAGTAAAATCAATCATTTCAAAACTTGAAAAGTATAACGGCTGTATCTTAGCAGATTCGGTAGGATTAGGAAAAACCTTTACAGCTTTAGCTGTCATGACCTACTATGCCTATCGTGGAAAACGAATTTTAGTTTTATGTCCGAAAAAGTTAGAAAACAACTGGAACATGTACCGACATGATTATGTCAACAACCCTATTTATGACCGTCATCTCATTTACGATGTTTTATATCATACCGATTTAAGTCGAGATAAAGGAATTTCTAATGGTATAGATCTTGCCTTAAATAAATGGGAAAATTATGACTTAGTGGTTATTGATGAGTCTCATAATTTCCGTAATGGTGGATCCAGCGAAAGTGATCAAGCGGAGGGTCGTGAAAATCGTTATAGTCGCTTGATGAATCGTATTATCAAATCGGGTGTACCAACAAAAGTGCTGATGTTATCAGCTACTCCTGTGAACAATCGTTTCAATGATTTAAAAAATCAAATAGCGTTGGCTTATGAGGGAGAAGTAGAGCAGATAGATGGGAAATTAGATACACAGTCATCAATTAACGATATTTTTCGGAATGCTCAGTCGGCCTATAACAAATGGGCGGATTTACCAGCTGAAGAGAGAACGACAGATAAACTATTATCAACATTAGACTTTGACTTTTTTAAAGTTCTGGATAGTGTGACAATTGCTCGTAGTCGTAAACACATCCGAGAATTTTATGATCGAAAAGCGATTGGAGATTTTCCAGAACGTCTGAAACCAAGAAACTTTGAACCTGATTTGACAGTGTCGGATCTAGATGTGACCTATAAAAAGTTATACCAGTTGTTAGATCAGTTACAGTTAACCATTTACCAACCTTCACTTTATATCTATCCCTCAAAGCGTGAGAAATACGAAATAACACTAGCAGGGAATAAAGCCAACCTTACTCAGCTGGGTCGTGAGTCGGGGATGAAAAAGCTGATGATGATCAATCTGCTTAAACGCTTAGAAAGTTCTGTTGCAGCTTTTCGCTATACCTTGATAGATGTCGTTAAATCGTATGTAGATGAGACTTTAAAAGCTATTTCAACATATGAGCAAACTGGTTTAGATGCTTTATCTGGAGTGCCTGTCTTAAATGAAGATGATTTCGATATAGAAGATAGCAACTTGGATGTCTTTATCGGAAAGAAGAATAGAATTGCTTTGAAAGATATGGACTATCGCAGTTGGAAATTAGAGTTAGAGAAAGATCAAGCAATTTTGCTGGAATTAGAAGAACTGATCGATCAAATCACTCCTACAGAAGATAAAAAATTGCAAACACTCTATCGGTTGATCGATGAAAAAATGACTCATCCAATCAATGAAGGCAATAAAAAACTTATTATCTTTTCTGCCTTTGCGACAACCACTAATTATCTCTATAAACATATTAGCCAATATGTACTAGATAAATACGGACTTCATACGGCACAAATTTCAGGTACAAAAGGATTTGAAACAACGCTAAAAACAAACCATCGAGACCTTAATTCCCTTTTGACCTATTTTTCACCACAATCAAAAGATAGGAATCTCCTATTTCCGGATGATCAAAGAGAGATTGATGTCTTGATTGCAACAGATGTTATTTCTGAAGGGCAAAACCTGCAGGATGCAGATATGATGGTCAATTATGATATTCATTGGAATCCTGTCCGGATCATTCAACGCTTTGGACGTGTGGATCGGATTGGGAGTAAAAATAAGTTTATCCAGCTTGTAAACTTTTGGCCAAATATCGAGTTAGATGAATACATCGATCTTAAATCTCGTGTTGAATCACGTATGAAAATATCCGTTCTCACATCTACCGCAGATGATAATGTTCTTTCTAGCGAAGAAATAGAGGACAATAACTATCGTAAGAAACAACTTGAGCGCCTTAGAAATGAAATTGTCGACTTAGAAGAGATGAGTGAAGGGATATCCATCATGGATCTAGGATTGGAAGACTATCGAATGGAGCTTCTGAAGTATCTCGATAGCCATCCTGAATTGGAAAAAGTACCAAAAGGACTGCAAACCATCTTGTCAGTTGAGAATAAGGAAGCAGAAGGAGCAATCTTTGTTTTAAAAAATAAAGATGAACTTAGAGGTAAGAATCAGAAGAATCAACTTCATCCATATTATATCCTCTATGTAAATAGTGCAGGTGATTTAGTAGTTTCTCCAGAAGAGAGCAAGAAGATTTTAGATCTTTTAGGGAGTCTATGCCGTGGCAAGACGCAACCATTACAAGCTCTGGTGAATCAGTATAACCGACAAACAAAAGACGGGAAAGAAATGTCTGGATATTCTAAGTTATTACAGCAGGCTATTGAGCAACTGATGGAACAAGACCAACTGTCTACTATGGATGCCCTCTTCAATTTTGGAACGGTTAATTTGATGAATACCAGCATTGAAGGAATGGATGATTTTGAGCTGATTTGTTTCTTTGCCCTGCTAAAAGGAGAAAGTTATGATACAGTTTCCTAATTATACTTGTTTGCCAACTCCTCATGTGCTCTACAGACCTCACAAAAAGGGCAACAGTGATTTCTTTGATAACCTAGCTCTAAGCATACAGGAAAAGCAAGAATTACGAGATCAGATTCAACTCATTCAGATTACCCACCAGATAGATTCACAAACGACGAATATTCCTGTGGGAAATGCCGTTAAGCAGATCATGGTCTTAGAAATTCACCTCAATCAGCAAGAGTTCAGAACCAGTTTGCTAGAAAAACTAGATGAACGACTTGGTATTTATACAGTCTTTGTCCTTAAATTTCCCTTGGGAAAGGAAGAGCTCTTGATTCATTACAAGGAAGCTCTAGCACAAGAAAAAGATGGAAGACATTTCAAAATTGTCCGTCGTTTCCGTTCGCAAGAGGATTGTCAGATCCAATTTGAAGGCAATGACTTAGACCAAGTGTATGAGATGTTGATTAAGGAAACAGGGAAAGATCAACTGCAAAGTAAGTTAGGTGGTAACTTGAAAGAGTCGGTTGAGCTGACGGAACAACTAGAAAAACTGGAGAAGCAAGCTCAACGTCTTAAGAAACAAATGTATACAGAAAAATCGATGAGAAAGCAGATGGAAGTAAAGAAAGACTACCAGGCAGTTCTTAAACAAATCCAAGAATTAAAATAAGGATTACTTGTACACTATAGACAAGTAAACAGAAGAAATTATAAGAAAGGTTACATATGACTACAGAACAACACAAAGGGGAACATACTGGCCTCGATCTTTTAAAAGTAGGCTCCAAAGATATTTTCACAGATAATATTTCCAAAATTGGACAACTCTTTCCAGAAGTCTTGACAGAAAAAAGAGATGAACACGGAAGACTTCGTCCTGCCATTGATTTTGAGAAGCTTAAACAGTTTTTATCAGAGGAAATTGTGGATGGTCGAGAATCCTATGAGTTTACCTGGGTTGGAAAGCGTGAAGCCATTGCAGAAGCTGGACGACCAACTACTAAAACCTTACGACCAGACCTTGATGAGAGTGTTGACTTTGATAAGAGTGAAAATATCTTCATCACAGGGGATAACTTAGAAGTTTTGAAAATCTTACAAGAATCCTACCTAGGAAAAATCGATATGATCTATATCGATCCACCCTATAATACAGGGAAAGACTTTGTATACTCTGATAAGTTCCAAAAAACAGACCAAGAGTTGAAAGAAGAGATGGATCTCTTGGATGAAGAAGGTCGCCAGGTAGTTGGTCTCACAAAAAATGAAAAGAGTTCGGCTCGTTACCACTCAGACTGGCTCAATATGATGTATCCCCGCCTCCGCCTGGCGCGTAATCTTCTCAAGGATTCAGGTGTTATCTTTATATCTATCGATGATAATGAACAGGCTAACCTCAAGGCTATCTGTGATGAGATATTTGGGGAAGAGAATTTAGTGAGTCAAATATGCCATAAAGCGAGAGCTTCCATATCTAATGATAAAATTATTTCCAACAGCCATAATACAATTTTACTTTATGCAAAAAATGAACGAGTTGTATTCGCAAATAGAAAAACAATAGGTCTTAATCCAAATTTAGAAGGATTTAATAAAGAAGACGAACGCGGGAAGTATAAGTTGGTTCCTGTGGATGGACCTGGTGGAGGGAAAAAAGGTAATCCTTTTTATGAATTTTTAGGTATTGAGAAATATTGGAGATTCTCAAAAACTAGAATGAAAGAAATGTATGATGCGGGATTAATTGTAAAAACTCAAAATAATCTTCAGCAAAAGTATTATTTAAATGATGCTATTAATTCTAGAAAAACAGTGAATAGTTGGTGGGATGAATCATTCTATACTTCAAGCGCTACTTCTCAACTAAATAAATTGATGGGAGACAATTATTTTGATACCCCCAAACCAGTTTCATTGATTAAAAAAATGTTGGAGATGTTTACTGCACTAAATAAAGATGCGATTATTCTAGACTTCTTCGGTGGTTCAGGTACCACGGCAGATGCGGTCATGCAACTGAATGCAGAAGATGGAGGAAATCGTAAGTTTATCTTGTGTACTTTAGATGAGGAAGTAGCTGACAAGTCTGCTGCCAAAGAAGCAGGATATGAAACTATTGACCAGATTTCACGTGAACGGATTCGTCGTGCTGCTGCTAAGTTACAGGAGGAGCATCCAGAATTAGTTGGCAAACAAGACTTTGGTTTTAAAGCTTACAAACTAGACTCTTCTAATTTTAAAGACGTTTCTGCTCGACCAGATCAATTTATCCAAGGGGAGCTTTTCGACAGTGTATCCAATATCAAGGAAGGACGTTCTGGACTTGATTTGCTTTTCCAAGTTATGCTGACCTGGGGAATGGAATTGTCACTAGAGATTGATCTGGAAAAAGTAGGAGGAGCAGAAGTCTTTGATGTTGATCATGCTTCTCTTATGGCCTGCTTCGAAGATGATATATCTGAAGAAGTCATCCGATATATTGCTCAAGCGCAACCACTTCGTGCTGTTTTCCGTGATAGTTCATTTGCCAATTCAGCAGATAAAATTAATGTAGGTGAAATCTTTAAAGAGTTATCACCTAATACGAAAGTGAAGGTAGTGTAGGCTATGAGTGAACACAAAGTAAAACATTTAGAGATGATACAAGCTATCATTGAACGGATGGGTAAGAATTCTTTTGTCGTTAAAGGATGGTCGTTCACTTCCATAGGTGCCTTATTTGCATTTTGGTTTAGTAATACTAGCATGTGGTATATACTTCTTTTAATTTTGTTTGTAACTATATTGTTTTGGTTTCATGATGCTTATTACTTGTTATTAGAACGACAATATAGACGTTTATACGATGAAGTAAGATTAAGTGATAAAGAAACAGATTTTAGAATGACTCCAAAAAGAGAAGAGGGAGATCTTCTGATAACACTTTTTCGTCCAATTTTAAAGTATACCTATGGTTTAATAGTTATTTCTACATTGATTCTTATAGTTGTTGTTAGATAAGTGAGGAAATTATGAAAAGACAAGTATTTTTTAGCTTCCATTATAGCAATGATAACTGGCGAGCATCTCAAGTTAGAAATATGGGTATAGTATCAGGTGATTCTACTTTTTCTGATAATGATTGGGAAGAAGTAAAATTAAAATCTGATGCAATGATAAAATTATGGATAGATAGTCAAATGGCAAAGCGTTCATGTGTTGTTGTTTTGATTGGTGAGAAAACTGCTGGACGTAAATGGATCAACTATGAAATTGAAAAAGCGATTGAGTTGAATAAAGGAATCGTAGGAATATATATTCATAATTTAAAGGATAGATTTGGAAACCAAAGTAATCAGGGAAGAAATCCATTTGATGATTTTGCATTATCTCGAACTGGCAAATCGTTATCAAGTTATGTCCGTTGCTATAATTCTCCATTCTTTACTTCAAAGTATGTTTATGAAGATATTCAAAGTAAAATGGAAGAATTAATAGAGTACGCTCTTGTACATAAGCCATCTACATGGTAGCTAAGATTATTAGTAATAAACTAGATGACAAATATCGAAGGACTATATTATTTAAAATTCATGATATTTGTAAATATTTAATTAAGTGATTGTACTTTATAATTACTCGAAAAAGATAAGAATTGAAGATAATAAATTATGAAATTACAATTTAAAAAACAACAATTCCAGTTAGATGCGGTTAGTGCTATTGCAGATTTATTTCAAGGCCAGACCAAACAAACTGGAATCAGGTATATGGCTGATCCGGGTCGTCAAAAGTCAGATGAGGTGGATTTGGTATTAGATGCTTATCGAAATGCTCCGATTCAATTGGACCAGGAAGCTATTCGAAGGAATGTTCATGCCGTACAAACTCGCTTTGGATTACGACCTTCTGAAAGCCTTTCGGTCGATATGGTTGCAGGTCGTCCAGCCTACAATTTTTCTATAGAGATGGAGACAGGGACGGGGAAAACTTATACCTATATCCGTACCATTATGGAGTTAAATAAACGTTATGGCTGGCTCAAATTTGTTATTGTTGTTCCAAGTGTTGCCATACGTGAAGGAGTTCTTAAGTCTTTGCAGATTATGACAAGTCACTTTCAGATGGAGTATGGGAAGCAACCACGCTATTTTGTCTATGATTCCTCCCGTCTAGGAGATTTAGATAGTTTTGCTAACTCGTCTGACCTTCAAATCATGGTCATCAACTCTCAGGCTTTTAATGCAAAAGGGAAAGATGCCAGACGGATCCATGCAGAGCAGGAAAGTTTTCGCTGGCGTCGTCCAATTGACGTATTAGCAGCCATGAACCCAATCATGATTATCGACGAGCCCCAGTCTGTTGAAGGCAAGCAGACCAAAGAACGACTAAAAGACTTTAAGCCACTCTTTACCCTTCGATATTCAGCTACTCATAAAGAAAAGTATAATATGGTTTATCGACTAGATGCCATGGATGCTTATAACCAAAAATTGGTTAAGAAGATTGCTGTAAAGGCTATCGAACAAGCTGGAACAACTGGAACACAAGGCTATCTGTATTTACAAGAACTTCTTCCTCAGAAATCCGGTACTCCAAAGGCCAAGATAGAGTTCGAGGTAAGAACTCAGTCGGGAGTGAAACGTAAAACAAGAATCGTTGAAGAACCTTTTGATCTATATGCTGAATCCGGAAATCTGTCCTCCTATCAAAGTATGACATTGAGTCAATTTAACGCAAGAGACAATAAAATCCAGGTCGGTGCGACACAGGAATTATATGTTGGAGAGGTCATGGGTGAAGTGGATGAGTCTAGCATGCGAAGAATTCAAATTCGTGAGACGATAAAGAGTCATCTAGAGAAGGAAAGTAGACTTTATAATCGTGGGATTAAGGTGCTTTCTCTATTCTTCATTGATGAGGTTGCAAAATATAAGCAATATGATGCTCAAAATGATCCTTACAATGGAGAGTATGCTCAAATCTTTGAAGAAGAGTATGAAATTCAAGTTAGACAGTTCTTACGGACTCAAGAGCCCTCTCCTTATTATCATTATTTGGAATCGCATGTTGACGGCAATACAGTTCATGCGGGTTACTTTTCAGTAGATAAAGTGAAAAAGTCAGATAAGACGGTTATTGTGGATTACAAATCTGCTAGTGAAAAGAAAAGCAAATCATCAAACGATAAAGATGCCTATGATTTGATCATGAAAGATAAGGAACGTTTGTTGAGTTTCGAGGAACCAGTACGTTTTCTATTCTCGCATTCAGCCTTGAAAGAAGGTTGGGATAATCCTAATGTCTTTCAAATTTGTACTCTCAAACAGTCTTCGGCAGAAACTCGGAAACGACAAGAAATTGGCCGTGGGATGCGTTTAGCAGTGGACCAGAATGGTTTACGTCAAGATTTGGATCTTTTACAAAGTGAAGTACACGAGATTAACAAATTGACTATTATTGCAAATGAAAGTTATGATCAATTTGCACGTAGTTTGCAAGCGGAGTTAAAAGAACTATTAGCGGATCGACCTGAAAAGGTAAATGTTGATTTATTTGAGAATAAAGTTATTAAGAATGAGGCAGGGGAAACAACTCGTATCACGAAAGAACAAGCCGAATCAATTCAGTTTGATTTGATTCGTCAGGGATATATTGATAAGCACGGTCAATTAACCATAGATTACTTTAATGCAAAAGAAAATAATGAGTTAAATTTATCGGATACACTTCCAGGTTACGAGAATCAAGTTATTGAGGTGTTAGAGAGTATCTATCAATCCGAAAAGTATGAGATTGAAAATGAAAATAATATAATAGTTCAGTTCTCTAATGAAGTGAATAAAGAAAATATCGCTCGTAAAGAATTCTTAGCACTCTGGAACCAAATCAATCGTAAAACTGCTTATCAAGTTACTTTTGATGATTTTGAGTTAGTAGAACAATCTGTTGCTTATATTAATGAGAAGCTAGTGGTTAGTCAGCCGGTATACAATATTACACAAGCAAGTGCAAGTCAAATGACCAAAGAAGGTTTGGGACTAGATGTGGGAGAAAATGCTCGTTATCAGGAATATATAGATAATACTCAAATTACAACTCAGTACGATTTGTTAGGTGAGATTGCAGAAAAAACAGACCTTACGCGTAAAGTAGTTGCTGAGATTCTTAGTAAAATAGATGTTTATCAATTTAATAAATTCAAACAAAATCCAGAAGAATTTATTCTAAAAGTATCGAGGTTGATTAATGAGCAAAAAGCATCTCAAATTATTAAGCATATTCAATACAATATTTTAGAAGATGAATATGGTATGGATCTATTCTATGATAATGCAGAAACTGCGAAACTTTCAGATGAGCATTTGCTAGAATCGAAAAAAGGTATCTATAACTTTGTAAAGGTTGACTCGAATACCGAGCGTAAGTTTAAAGAATCCTTAGAACAGTATGAAGATGTTCGTGTGTACGTGAAACTACCTGGGAAGTTTAGCATTCGTACACCTCTTGGAAATTACAATCCAGACTGGGCAATAGCCTTTCGTGAAGGAAGTGTAAAACATATCTACTTTGTGGCAGAGACTAAAGGCTCCATGTCTAGCCTTCAGCTTAAACAAGCTGAAAAAGCAAAAATCGAATGTGCAAAAGCGCACTTTAGAGCACTTGCTGAAGCTGGTCTGATTAGTGATCAATATATTTATGGCGTTGTTTCCAGTTATGAAGAATTACTGGGACTTGTAAAATAATGGGCAGTAATCTTCATAAATAAATTTATATCCGATAGTAAAAAAGGATTACTGACCATTATATTTATAGATGAACTTTGTGCTATTCCTATCATCCTCAAACTAGTGTGGCTAGTTCCATTATTTTGAAAGGTAATACTTGAATTAAGTTCATAGCCTTCTCAGCAGGCGTAGGAATCATTTTTGGTCTCCTACCGGCTAATAAGGCTTCGAAACTCGATCCTATCGAAGCTCTTAGGTATGATTAGAAATAACCTCTTGAAATCTTTAGATTTTGAGAGGTTTTATGGTCTTCGAAAAAAGATAGAGAAAAAAATAAAAAAATTGCATTTTTTTCTTGACGTCTGATTTAGGTCATGATATTATAAATAAGGTTTGAAAAAACTGACCTAAGACAGTTGGGGAGCTAGACTCGTAAACATCCAACCGAGGCACAAAACGTAACTATTTTTTTGTAACGTATTGTACTTTCGTGTCTAGGTTTAGGTACGATTTTTTTGTGCCTAGCCCAAAAATAAAAACGGAGGTAAAACTACTAATGAGTGAAGCTATTATTGCTAAGAAAGCTGAACAGGTTGCTATCGTCGCTGAGAAAATGAAAGCAGCAGCATCTATCGTTGTTGTTGACTCTCGTGGACTTACAGTTGACCAAGATACAGTTCTTCGTCGTAATCTTCGTGAATCAGGCGTTGAATTTAAAGTTATCAAAAACTCTATCTTGAGCCGTGCAGCTGAAGAAGCAGGTCTTGAAGACCTTAAAGAACTTTTCGTTGGTCCATCTGCAGTAGCATTCTCAAACGAAGATGTTATCGCACCAGCAAAAGTTATTAGCGAATTTGCTAAAGGTGCTGAAGCTCTTGAAATCAAAGGTGGTGTTGTTGACGGTGCGTTCACTTCAGTCGAAGAAATCAACGCTCTTGCATCACTTCCAAACAAAGAAGGTATGCTTTCTATGCTCCTTTCTGTACTTCAAGCGCCAGTGCGCAACGTTGCATACGCTGTCAAAGCGGTTGCAGAAAGCAAAGAAGACGGTGCTGCATAAGCCCATCTTCACAACTCGTAGCCTAAGCTACGTTTAAAACACTATATTAAAAAACACATTTGGAGGAAATCACAATGGCATTGAACATTGAAAACATTATTGCTGAAATTAAAGAAGCTTCAATCCTTGAATTGAACGACCTTGTAAAAGCTATCGAAGAAGAGTTTGGCGTAACTGCTGCTGCTCCTGTAGCTGCTGCTGCAGCTGGTGCTGCTGACGCTGGTGCTGCTAAAGATTCATTCGACGTTGAATTGACATCTGCAGGCGACAAAAAAGTTGGCGTTATCAAAGTTGTACGTGAAATCACAGGCGAAGGTCTTAAAGAAGCTAAAGCTATCGTTGACGGTGCACCATCAGTTATTAAAGAAGGTGTTGCTGCAGCTGAAGCTGAAGAAATCAAAGCTAAACTTGAAGAAGCTGGAGCTTCAGTTACTCTTAAATAATAGAGTACCGCAATTTGATTGCGGAAGCCTAGTGAATCAAGGTTTTCAAGTCGCTTAGGACGATTAAATAATCGGGAAATGATTTCATTCCCCACCAAAACCCCACTAAGATTTATCCTTAGTGGGGTTTTTTGTATTGTATTTTCTATTGACATCTATATAAGATATTTTAATTTTGATTTCTATATATATCATGTCTAGTTTCTCTTCCTTCATCAATGACTTCTGCTAAAGGTTCGTTATTTAAATACTTTTTGGCATTTACGAATAACCACTCCAGTAAGAATTGTTTGGGGTAGTTTTTTGAGGTTCTTTTGTTAAAAGATTTATTGTAATCAATCATTTCAGTAATTGCATTTGCAGATGACTCAATGCAATCTAGTAGACCTAGTTCATGAAGCTTACTAGCTAGTATTTGAGAATCTTTCTTTAATAAGTCACTGTATAATTTCTCTTTGTATATTTCTTCGATAGTATTTTCCATTCTGTCTTTTACTATATTTAATGCTTCTCTATTTTTCTTGGGTATTGTGGACAGTTGATTATTATTATATTCTTTCTCGTAACGTTTTAGCTGCGACAAAGAAAGTAAAGGTCGGTTTACTTTATCTAGGGTGCGTTCGAAATACTTTATTAGAAAAGCAGACTGAGAAACATTATCTTTTTTTCTCTGTCTATATAATATCTCGGCTAGATTTTGAACTAAAAATTCTTTTTTCTTCTCTTCCTTTAAATCTTTGAAATAATAGACCATTATTTTCTCCTTGATTTCATTATATTATATTTTATCGTACTATTTATATGGTGTCAAAAAAACAATAATTTAAGGCACTAGATAATTAAGGAAGCCTATTGATTAAACGATATTTTAGGGACTATAATAGTATCATAAGTTAGCTAACTAGTTGAAATATAGTCCGTCATATAACTAAAGTTCAAATTGCCAATTAGACGGAGAATTGGTAAGGAGATTATGATATGTCAAATAGTACCACACTTGGTCTATATGATAGTCCTCATAAACTATTAGAAACTATAGCTGAAGTTGTTTCTGTTCCTAGTTCTTTGAAAGTAACCTATATCTTAACTGGTATTTTGAATGAGGGGCAAGAGAATGAGAGAGCTTGGGCTAATCTTACTGCTGTTGATTTGAATCTTTATGAGCAGTTTAAAAGTATTGGACAAGAAAAGTATTGTCCAATTTTCACTCGTCAGCATTCTAGAAAGTCTGACCATGCTATTTAAAAAAGGAGAAAATTTCATGGCTAAAATAACAAAAGTTGATGCTATTCTTCAAGAAGCAGAGTTTTCAAAAGAACAAGTAGTTGTCAATATCCGTAGCGGTGTATACAAGGATAAAAATGGTGTAGATCAAAGTTGGATTCATCTTGAGTGTGTAGACGCTTTGTTACACACTAATGCTACTGCACTTGATATTGATATAGAAGACTTACCGACTTTGACAGTCAAAGTTAAAAATGCGGATAACCGCGATTGGTCTTCTTTGATTTATCAAACAATCGATGTATCTTCAGCTGTTGTTGTACCAGTGATTGTAAACAATCAGCTAAAAGCTCTCGCTCTTAGCATTGATTCAGAAAATTTGTGAGGTAATTTAAATGGATATTCATAATTTCATGTTAGCGACCAGTCTCTGGAATCTTTATGCAAGCGGTGTCAAACCTGTTCTGGATGTTCGTCACGAAAAAGGTATTGATTCAGCAAAAAATGGTCTTTTGCATTTGTATCATGGCAAAATTATCATTTCAAAAGATTCGTTGCTTGACGATTTTCCAACTTCTGCATTTGGTGTAGCAGAGTTTCAAAAAATTATTTATCATGATTTTGACCGTTTTGCGTCTGAAAAATATTTGCAAATTGATGTAGAACTCAATGATAGTGAATTAGTTGTTTACTACTATATTACTGAGACTCTGTAACTTTTTTGAGAAGCTAGCACACATTCTAGCTTCTCTTCATTTTGAGGAGGAAAAAATGTTTTACTTTTTATTTAATTTTTTATTATTACTTATTTTGTGGTACTCCTTAATTTTAATTTGGAATTATTTCAAAATAAGAGCTGATTTCTATAACGGTAAAGTAGTCCAAACGTCCAATTTATGGGCATATAGTTTTCAAGTTTTTTTGGATCAGATTAATGTGCTTTGGAAAGTTATCAAAATTTTATTTAATAAATGGCTAGAGTACTCTGAAAATAAAGAACTTCAACATAGGAAAATGGTAGCTTTAGATAATACGAAAAATCATATTAGTAAGAATCTTGAGAAAGAGACTGGATTGAAAACCACTAAACCTGCAACAACAAGTGGTGGGGATCTATGGGTGTATTTAGTAAACAGCTTGAATGATTCTGAAGAATCGAGGTTAGAAGATTATTTTTCAGGTGTTTTATCAAAATATACAGCTGAATTTTCTTTAGATATTTTAGTTGTTGAGCAGGTTGCTGGAGCTGGTTGGGTAGCTAAGTTTGATGTTAAACCTATCGCTGAAGCAGACTATAACCGTATGGCTCGAGCTTCTGAAGTTGAGATTAAAGAAGATTTTGAGGAGATTGATTTATGGTAGTAGATACTAGACCTTTAATAACTCTTTCAGGTCAAAGAATAGGTTGGGAACGAGCTATTACGCATCTCCTGGTGCTAGGGCAAACAGGCAGCGGAAAAAGTTTTATCGCTCAAGCAATCCTCGCTGACATTGCCCATAAAACAGCACATCTACCAATTGACAAAAGAGCGTTGTTGGTTGCTTGTGACCCTAAATCAGAGGATTGGTTATTTGCTGAAAATTCTCCTAACTGTTTCTTTGGAGATGATTCATATAAGGCGATTGAGTTAGTTTATAATGAACTTTTAAGTAGAAAATCTGATAAGAGTAAACCTAGAAATTCCCTCGTTTTATTTTGTGAAGAACTGACAAGTCTTGTAGAAACATTGCCTAGTAAGCAGAAAAAAGAGACCCAACATCAGCTGAAAATTATCTTATTACAAGGCAGGTCTATTGGAATACGGCTACTTTGTGTGTCACAGGATCTGATGGCTGAAGTTCTTGGTAATAGCTCACTTAGAAATCAATTTGGAGCAGTTTTAGGTTTGGGATCAATAGCAAGTCGTTCAGCAATTTCCAGTAGTATATTTGACTTGGAGCTGGGGCAGAAACTATCCACGTTACCAAAAAAACATGGCTGGTATCAAGTTTTTGATGGAAGTCCACCAATCAAGGTTAAAGTAGCTAATATCAGGTATATTGATAAAGTTCAGGAAGTATTGCTAGAAATGTTAAACAGATACCAACCTACAGAGCAAGTCAGATAGATTGGGCAGGCTGGGGCGACCCGAAGAGGTCGTTCATTTTACCCCGGCATGGACTAGCTAGATGGCTTGCCCACCTGCGGTAGGCAAAATATTACTATGTATTTAACTTTAACTATTCTACGTGCGGTTAGACTGGGCTTGTCAACTGTGTCTAACCCAAAATAGTTAAAGGAATAATTAGAAAATGGAGTTTAATTATGACAAATAAAAAACAGGCGAAACTGACTTGTGTAATGATTGCTCAACAGTTTGATACTGATTTTTGGATTGGCTGGGATAAAGATTTGATTCTTAGCAAATCTATAAAAGACATTTTGACTGAAATGGTTAATCGTGTTAATACTGTTGCAACTGTTTCAGAAGCATATGGGATAAAGCATGATAAAGATTCCTTAGAACTATATGATTCTGAGACTGACTCTTTCTATCAAGAATTAAAATCAGAACACGGTCATTTTTTACTTAAACTTTCGGAGGGTGCAACTTTAATTGATTTAGCTCTAGCTATCGGAGTTGAACCGCAATACATTGAAAAAGCCAAGTCGGGACGATATGGCTATGATAATTTATTAGCTTATCTCATTCATTCAAAGGATCCTGATAAATTTCAATATTCAGCAAGTGATGTTATTACGATCCTTGGAAAAGACTACTTAGAAGTTTATAAAGAAAAATTTTCTTCTTGGTCTAAAGGGCGAACAAAGAAACAAGTTAGAAATGCTTCGGAACAAATAGATTCATTGATTGCTAATATATTAAACGAAAAAATTACTAAGAGTGAGATTCTTTTATCCTCTAATCATTTACAATTATATGCACTCTATAAAACAAAGATAAATGAAGCATTCGTGACTTTAGGGGAAGTAAAAGCTACCAGAACTAAGAAAGCACTTGAAAATGGAGAATTTAAAAAATCAATATTCTTCATTACTGGGAAATCCGGATTAGGAAAATCAAATTTAGCTAAAGAATTGATTAGGGATCTGATCCAACTAGCAGAAAATAATGAACAAACTTGGTCAAGTGTTGTAACAGCTGGAATGAATATATTTGATGAAGTTAATGGAGAAGAAATTCTTTTACTTGATGATATCCGTGGAGATAGTTTAACTGCTTCTGATTGGCTAAAATTACTTGACCCGTATAACATTAGCCCTATTTCTGCCCGCTATCATAACAAAATGGGAGCTGCAAGAGTGATTGTTATAACCAGCACCAAACACCCATTAGAGTTCTTCTTTAAAACTAAAGGGAATGAAATTGAGGATTTATCACAGTATATTCGGCGCTTTGATTCTCTTATTACTTTATATACTGATTTTACACATTCTGAAATGAATTATTTTCAGTCAAGTCCTCGATTAGTTAATAATCTAAGAAGAAAAATCCCTAAAAGTGAATTTGAGGTATATCTTAATTATGATTTTGAAAATAATAATGATATGTCTAAAAAGGAGCTATTAGAATTTCTATTGGCTCAAATTAGCTTAAACAATCATTGGGATTTAGATAAAAAAAACTCATCAGAAGATACTTTGGAGAGCAGTTCTGATGAGCTTCATCTTCGTACAGAAGAATATCATTCTCCTGTACCTCTATTATAGCATGAAAAGAGGTTAAAATGGCAAGAACGATTAATCATAAATTATTGATGGATTTAGGTTTCCCACAGCATACAGCAAGGAAGATTATCAAACAAGCTAAAGCTATCGCAGTAGCAAAATTTGAAGAAACTAGTCATTCTTTAGATAATTTGGTAGAATTAAAGAAATCGCCCTTTGATAATTTAAGACTTGACCTTGCTCCAGCATATATTGTTGAGGAGTTACTAGGTTTTCAGTTACCTTCTGAAAGATAGAAAGGAACTGAAAATGGTAAGTAAAAGGTATCGTGGTGTATCTCGTGATAAAAAAGGAAGGATCTATTACCAGACGGAATTTAAAGCTAACGATTTGACAGGCAAAAGGCAACGTAAGAAGGGTTATAAAGACCAGTTTGGAAATCCGTTTAGGAGTGAGAAGCAAGCCTATGATGAACTATGTCGTATTCGAGCAGAGTTTCAAATGTCCCAGAGTAGGAACGGGAACTATATGACTTTCGCAGAATACATGGAAGAAATATATCTTCCTTACTATAAGCAAACTGTTCAAGCAGTTACTTATAGAACGGCGCTAACTCATCATAAAATGTTTCTAGCAGTATTTGGACATAAGAAATTATCTTCTATTTCAGTTAGAGAGTGTGAGCAGTTTAGAATCCATCTTATCGATAAGTATTCTCCTAATTATGCAAAAGGTGTTTGGATTCGCTTTAAGCAGTGCTTAGGCTATGCAGAAAGGCTGAAGCTGATCGATGAATTTCCATGCAAATTACTGGATAATCCTAAAGGCAAACGACCAGATACCAAATTTTGGACGCTGGACGACTTTAGGAAAGTTATAGCAACTTTTGATTTGACGGATTATGAGGAACGGCATAGATACACAGCGATTTGGCTTTATTTCTTTACCGGATTGCGAGTCTCAGAAGGACTTAGTTTGATTTGGTCTGATATTGATATTGAACGTAAATTGCTTCATGTTCAGAGTACATTAGAATATGAAGGCAATGGAGTTTTTACTCGAAAAAATCAAACGAAAACTGAAGCAGGGGTCAGATGGATAGAGCTTGATGATGTGACAGTTGAAGTATTGCAACAGTGGCGGTCAGTCCAGGTAGAAAATAATGATGACAGCTATGTTCTAGCACGATTTGGCAAACCATTAAGCAAATGTACCCTAAGCCGTATCCTTAGAAGGCAAGCTAAAAAAGCAGGGGTAGAGGAGATTACTGGTAAGGGCTTGCGCCATTCTCACGATAGCTTCTTGATAAATGTACTAGGCAAAGATGTTCTTTATATATCGCAACGTTCTGGTAGAGTGGATAAGGCAACAACATTTAATACTTATTCTCACTTATATAATAGTCAAAAAGCAAGTGGAGGAAGAGAAATAACTCAAGCACTTTATAAGTTTGGAGTATCATCAAACCCCACCAAGACCCCACTAAACTAACTAAGGACAAGAAAAATACTGATTATATCAGAGTTTATAGGCATTGTGTAACTGTTACTCTTAAATAATAAGGTAACGACTCAAGTCGCTTAATAAAGAAAACCAGGGCATTAGCTCTGGTTTTTTCTATTGCTTTTAATATTTTCATTTGTTAGAATGTAGGTAATGTGCGTGCTTGTCACGCCCTTTTTCTGTGTCTTTCACGGCTTTAGTTGTTGTAAATAACTATAAAAATCTTAAAGGCATGGTAAATGCTAAAAAGAAAAGGAGAAATTTATGGCTTATATTTGGTCTTATCTCAGACGTTATCCTAAGTGGCTAGCAATGAATTTTACAGCGGCTATTTTGTTTGTTATTGCTAACCTGGGTCTGCCGACGGTTCTTGCCAGAATGATTGATGAGGGGATTAACCGTGGAGATGCTGACAAGCTTTATACCTATGCTTGGGTCATGTTCGGTGTGGTCTTGACTGGGATTGTTGGTCGTGTGCTCTTGTCCTATGCGGTTAGTAAGTTGACGACTACAATGGTCCAGGTCATGCGTAATGACATTTACGCTAAGCTTCAGGAGTATTCCCACCATGAGTACGAGCAGATTGGGGTATCCTCTTTGGTGACTCGTATTACATCTGATGCTTTTGTTCTCATGCAATTTGCAGAACAGATTCTAAAGATGGGTGTCATTACTCCTCTGATGATGGTTTCCAGTGTCTTCTTAATTTTGACGACAAGTCCATCTTTGGCTTGGATTGTGGCAATTTCCTTGCCTTTCCTAGCCGTAGTAGTCTGGTATGTAGCGGTAAAAACACGTCCGCTTTCTGAGAAGCAACAGGCAACACTCGACAAGATTAACCAGTATGCTCGTGAAAATCTGACTGGACTTCGTGTCATCCGAGCTTTCGCTAGAGAAGATTTTCAAGAGAAGAAGTTTGCTTCTGAAAATGCTGTCTATGCGGATAATTCAAACAAGCTCTTTAAATTAACTGGTTTGACTGAGCCACTTTTTGTGCAAATCATCATCGCCATGATTGTGGCAATTGTTTGGTTTGCTCTTGAGCCATTAGGTTCTGGGACGTTGGCAATCGGGGATTTGGTTGCCTTTATTGAGTACAGTTTCCATGCGCTATTGTCTTTCCTTTTCCTAGCCAACCTCTTTACCATGTATCCTCGTACGGCGGTATCTAGTGAACGTCTGCAGGAAATTATGGACATGCCTATTTCTATCAATCCAAATGAAGATGGGGTGACAGAGACTGAGACTAAGGGATATTTGGAGTTTGACAATGTAACCTTTGCCTATCCTGGTGAAACTGAGAGTCCTGTCCTACACAATATTTCTTTCAAGGCTAAACCCGGTGAAACCATTGCCTTTATTGGATCTACGGGTTCAGGAAAATCATCACTTGTGCAGTTGATTCCACGCTTTTATGATGTAACACTTGGACGCATTCTTGTTGATGGTGTGGATGTTCGTGACTATAATCTTAAGGCTCTTCGTCGTAAGATTGGCTTTATTCCACAAAAAGCCCTGCTCTTTACAGGAACCATCGGTGAAAATATTCGTTATGGTAAGGAAAATGCCAGTCATGAAGAATTGAATCAAGCTACGGATGTCGCTCAGGCGAAGGAATTCATCGACAGCAAGGAAGAACGCTACGATTCTCACTTGGCTGAGGGTGGTAGCAACCTTTCTGGGGGACAGAAGCAGCGTTTGTCAATTGCACGTGCTGTGGTTAAACGTCCTGATCTTTACATCTTTGATGATTCCTTCTCTGCCTTGGACTACAAAACTGATGCGACCTTGCGCCGTCGTCTGAAAGAAGTGACCCAGGATGCGACAGTCTTGATTGTGGCTCAACGTGTGGGTACTATCATGGATGCAGACCAGATTATCGTTCTTGATAAGGGTGAAATCGTTGGTCGTGGCCGTCACGAAGAGCTTATGGAAAGCAATGAGATTTACCGTGAAATTGCTAATTCTCAATTGAATCAAAAGAGTCTTACGGAAGACTAGAAGGAGGTCAAAATGAAGAAAAATAAAATGAAAACAAGTCATTCCTCAAGTTTTGGCCGCCTTTGGTCCTACTTGCAGGCTTATCGTTTCCCACTTTACCTAGCTATTTTCCTGAAAATTGTTAGTGTTATCATGAGTGTCCTTGAGCCAGTGGTCATTGGTTTAGCTATTACCGAGTTGACTAAAAATACGCTGGCCATCATCAAAGGTGTGGAAGGCGCTCATATCAACGTCTCCTATGTTGGTTTGGTTTTGGTTGTTTATCTCTTGCGTGGTCTTATTTATGAGTTGGCTGCCTACTATTCCAACTATTTCATGACCAATGCCGTGCAAGCGACGGTTCAAGATATGCGAAATGAGATGACCGAGAAAATCAATCGTACCTCAGTGTCATACTTTGATAAGCACCAGTTTGGGGATCTCTTAGGCCGCTTTACCAGTGACGTCGAGACAGTATCAAATGCCTTGCAGCAGTCATTCTTGCAGGTTGTTAATGCCGTCTTTACTCTAGCCTTGGTTATTGGAACAGTGCTTTACCTTAATCTTCAATTGGGAGCTATAGTTGTCATCACTATTCCGATTACTTTCTTTGGTGCCCGCTACATCATGAGTAAGTCTCAGCCCTACTTTAAACAACAAGCTGATGCTCTAGGTACTCTTAATGGTTTTGTTCAGGAAAATCTGACTGGCTTCAATGTACTTAAGCTTTTTGGGCGTGAGGATAGATCCTTGGATGATTTTAAAAAAATCACGGAAGATCTTCAGAAGGTGGGCTTTAAGGCCAATTTCATTTCAGGACTTATGATGCCGGTTCTTAACGGTTTATCTGACTTGACCTATCTCATTGTTGCTGTTCTAGGTGGTTTGCAAGTCTTGGCTGGTCACTTGACGATTGGTAATATGCAGGCCTTTGTTCAGTATGTTTGGCAGATTAACCAACCCATTCAGAACTTGACTCAGTTGGCTGGACAATTGCAGAGTGCTAAATCTTCCTTGGACCGTATTTTCCAACTCATGGATGAACCAGACGAGGCTAATGATGCTACTGAGGTGCTTGAAGGAGATTTGACTGGGCAAGTTAGCTTTAAGCATGTGGATTTCCAGTATGTGGCTGATAAACCTTTGATTCGTGACTTTAATCTTGAGGTTAATCCTGGAGAAATGGTGGCCATTGTCGGTCCTACCGGTGCCGGAAAATCAACCATTATCAACCTCCTCATGCGTTTCTATGATGTGACTGCTGGTTCTATTTCGGTTGACGGTCACGATATCCGTAACCTGTCACGTCAGGATTATCGTAAACAGTTTGGTATGGTGCTTCAGGATGCTTGGCTCTTTGAAGGAACTATCAAGGAAAATCTTCGCTTTGGTAATCTTGATGCGACTGACGAAGAAATTGTTGAAGCCGCTAAGGCAGCCAATGTGGACCACTTTATCCGTACACTACCTGGTGGTTACAACATGGAAATGAACCAGGAATCAAGTAACATCTCACTAGGACAAAAGCAACTTTTGACCATTGCGCGTGCGCTTTTGGCTGATCCTAAAATCTTGATTTTGGACGAGGCGACCTCATCGGTTGATACCCGTCTGGAACTCTTGATTCAAAAAGCTATGAAGACCCTTATGCAAGGTCGAACAAGCTTTGTCATTGCCCACCGCCTGTCAACTATTCAAGAGGCAGACAAGATTTTGGTCCTTAAAGATGGTCAAATCATCGAACAAGGAAATCATGAATCCCTCCTTGCAGATAAAGGCTTCTATTACGACTTGTATAATAGCCAGTTTGCAGAGAAATAAATAAAAAATCCATCAGTTCATAGCTGGTGGATTTTTTCTGAATGTGGAGAACAATAAAAGAGACTTCTCCTATAGAGGCAAGTCTCCAAATCAATATTATTTCTCAGCACGTCGTGTGACGAACATGGCATCTCCGAAACTGAAGAAGCGGTAGCGCTCTTGGACAGCGTGTTTATAGGCATCAAGGACGAATTCACGGCCAGCAAAGGCTGAAACCAACATCACCAAGGTAGATTTTGGAAGGTGGAAGTTGGTTGAGAAGGCATCCACGACTGTGAATTGGTAGCCTGGTTTGATAAAGATATTGGTCCAGCCTGAGTCGGCTTGGAGTTGGCCATCATATTTATTGCCGATTGTTTCCAGTGTTCGGATTGAGGTTGTACCTACTGCAACAATGCGACCTCCAGCAGCTTTGACGCTATTGAGGGTATCGGCAGCGTCTTGGCTGAGGGTGTAAAACTCTGAGTGCATCTCATGTTCGTCGACATTCTCAACAGAAACAGGTCGGAAGGTTCCCAGTCCAACGTGGAGGGTGAGGTAGACCAATTTTACGCCTTTGGCTTCAATCCTTTGAAGCAATTCAGGAGTGAAATGGAGACCAGCTGTTGGTGCAGCGGCAGAGCCATTTTCTTTGGCATAGACCGTTTGGTAACGGTCACGGTCTTCCAATTTTTCATGGATATAAGGTGGCAATGGCATCTCGCCCAAACTTTCCAAAACCTCAAGGAAGATACCGTCGTAGCTAAATTCTACGATTCGACCACCGTGATCTAGTTCCTCAGTGACAGTGGCAGTCAAACGGCCATCACCAAAACTGACCTTGGCGCCTACTTTAAGGCGTTTCGCAGGCTTAGCCAAAACCTCCCATTGATCCCCTTGGGTATTTTTCAAAAGGAGAAATTCTACATGACCGTGGGTATCAGGCTTTTCACCATAGAGACGGGCTGGAAGCACACGTGTATTGTTCATAACCAAGGCATCGCCAGGATTAAGCTGGTCAATGATGTGGTCGAAGTGGGTATCAGTCATTTCCTTGGTTACAGGGTCAATGACTAAGAGTTTAGAGGCATCACGTTGTTCCAATGGGGTTTGAGCAATCAGTTCCTCTGGCAGTTCAAAATCAAAATCGTTTGTATTCATTTCTTTCCTCGTTTAAAAATGTTCAGCCTTTTTATTATAGCACGATATAGGACGACCGTCATTAAACTTGTCGAGTGAAAGCGCTTGACAAAAAGGTTAAAAAAAGAGATAATAAAGAAAAATGGTATATACCAATATCGAGGTGAATAGAATGAAAAAGATTTTAGTTAAAAATCAAGTTGAGGGAGGCCAAGTTGCCTTTGATCTTCTAAAAGAGAGCCTTGCAGCGGGTGCTCAGACATTGGGATTGGCTACAGGTAGTTCACCTATCGCCCTTTACCAAGAGATGGTTGAAAGCGACTTGGATTTTTCGAAACTATACAGTATCAATTTGGATGAATATGTTGGACTAGCACCAGACCATGAGCAGAGCTACCATGCTTTCATGCAAGAACATCTTTTTAATGCGAAACCGTTTAAAGAGAGCTTCTTGCCTGACGGTATGGCTGAAGATTTGGAGCAGGCGGCTAAGGACTACGATGAGATCTTGTTGCACCATGCTATTGACCTACAAATCTTAGGAATTGGAAGTAATGGGCATATTGGTTTTAATGAGCCAGGTACGCCTTTTGATAGCCAAACCCATGTGGTCGACTTGACTGACAGTACCATTGAAGCCAATAGCCGTTTCTTTGCCAGTCGAGACCAAGTCCCTACAAAGGCTATTTCGATGGGGATTGCTTCCATTATGGCTGCCAAGAAGATCATTTTGTTTGCCTATGGTGACAAGAAGGCAGATGCCATTTTCAAGATGGTCAAGGGTCCTGTGACAGAGGAAGTCCCAGCCAGTGTCTTGCAAAATCATCCAGATGTGACTCTTATCTTAGATGAGGCAGCCGCTGCGAAATTGTAATACTATCTTGTGGAAAATCAATCCCACGAAACTCAGGTTGAGCCATTTGGCGCTCAGCCTTTTTCTTTTGTGAAAAGTTACTTCCAAGCAAATCAATTGCCTAGCCCTCTTTGATAGCGCTATAATAGTTAAGTTGACTTTGACTATCAAACAACGGATATAGATATTTCATAAAGAAAGAGGATATACAATGGCAAAACCTATTCGAGTATTGCTTTATTATAAATACCTTCCCATCGAAAATGCTGAGCAATTTGCGGCTGACCACTTGGCTTTCTGTAAGTCAATCGGTCTGAAAGGACGCATCTTGGTCGCCGACGAGGGAATTAATGGAACGGTTTCTGGTGACTATGAAACCACTCAAAAATACATGGACTATGTTCACAGCCTTCCAGGGATGGAGGACCTTTGGTTCAAGATTGATGAGGAAGAGGAGCAAGCTTTCAAGAAGATGTTTGTTCGCTACAAGAAGGAAATCGTTCACCTTGGTTTAGAGGATGATAACTTTGACAGCGACATCAATCCGCTTGAAACAACGGGTGCTTACTTGTCACCAAAAGAGTTTAAAGACGCCCTTCTAGATGAGGACACAGTTGTCCTTGACACACGTAATGACTATGAGTATGACCTTGGTCACTTCCGTGGAGCCATTCGTCCAGACATTCGCAACTTCCGTGAATTGCCACAATGGGTCCGTGACCATAAAGAAGAGTTCATGGACAAGCGCGTGGTTGTTTACTGTACTGGTGGTGTCCGCTGTGAGAAATTCTCAGGTTGGATGGTCCGTGAAGGCTACAAAGATGTTGGCCAATTGCATGGTGGTATTGCGACTTACGGAAAAGATCCAGAGGTTCAAGGGGAGCTTTGGGATGGTAAGATGTATGTCTTTGACGAGCGTATTGCTGTTGATATCAACCATGTAGATCCTATAGTTGTCGGTAAGGACTGGTTCGATGGCACACCTTGTGAACGCTATGTCAACTGTGGCAACCCATTCTGTAATCGCCGTATCCTTGCTTCAGAGGAAAATGAAGACAAATATCTCCGTGGCTGCTCACACGAATGCCGTGTTCACCCACGCAATCGTTATGTCTCTGAAAATGGTTTGAGCCAAGAAGACGTTATCGAACGCCTTGCGGCAATTGGTGAGAGCTTGGATGTAACACCTGCCTAAGTTTAAATAGAGAAGAAGCTGAGAGAAATCTCGGCTTTTTATTTTGCAATTTATTTCTAAAATTATGACATATATATATTGCAATTAGAAATATATAGTGTATAATTAAGATGAAAATAGCTGGTGAACCTAATCAATTTCGACGATAATATCAGATATGATGAAAAGGAGGGGGCATGTGGCAAAGAATTTACGTTTAAAAGCAGCACGAGCGGAGCATGATATGACTCAGGGTGACTTGGCTGAAGCGGTAGGTGCAACAAGACAAACCATCGGATTGATTGAAGCTGGAAAGTACAATCCCAGCCTAGCCTTATGCATTGCCATTTGCAAGACACTGGATAGGACCTTGGATCAACTGTTTTGGGAGGATTAGGAAGGAAGTAAAGATGATGAAATTCAAACTGATTAATAATGAGGTTACAGATGAACGCGAGAAAGCTCTAAATAATAAAGTTGCTGCTGAATGTTTTTACATAATGATTGCAGGGACGCTTGTATGCTTAGTTTATGGCTCCCTCTTTAACAATGGTGTCATCTCTGCTGATTACTTACTTTATCCATTGTTGATAAGTAGTATTTGGTCTATTTATAGATCTGCACGACTTAGTGTTAACACTTTTGGGGGTTCTGGTATGACAGTCCTAGGTTGTTTACTAGTGACTGGGCTTATCACCCTTATGATAATGTCAGCTAACTATCGGTACAACCATGATGTCTATCATAATAATCCCTTGGATCCTAGATATCTTATGGCTTGGCCAATTACTTATACCATATATGCTCCTGTTGTTTTCTTTATGAATTGGGCTCTCGTTGCACTGGGAAGATATGAGAGAAGGCGTCTTGAAAAAGAGCTAGATGATATGGAGAATGAAGAATAAATAGGGTTAGAATCAGACCAGACTTTTGGGTCTGATTTTATTATGTTATAATGGGTCCTAAAACTAAGGTGGTCACGTATGCTACTAACTGAATTTGATGCGAATAGACAAGCGATTATCAATCCACAAGACCTACATGAACCAATTGAGGGATTTCCAAAAGTAGTTATCTCTTGCTTTTCAAGAGTGACCTTTGCGCGCTTGCTTGAGAATTACGAACATGATGAGATTACAAGAACCTCTATGGCTAACTTTGAAGTCATTGTCTATGGGCTTACTATTGGAGACCAACAGATTGCTGTCTTTAATGCACCAGTTGGGGCTGCTTCCTGTGAGGGAATTATAGAGGATTTGATTCAATTTGGGATGGAAAAACTCGTTCTCTTTGGAACTTGTGGAGTTTTGGACAGGGATATCGAAGCGACCTTCATCATCATTCCAACAGCTGCTCTTCGGGATGAAGGCACCGGTTACCACTATCTTCCGGCTAGTGATGAAGTGGAAGTGAATAAGGAAACCCTCCCTCTCTTCCAATCCTTTCTGGATAGTCACAAGGTTTCCTATCAGTCAGGAAAAGTGTGGACGACAGATGCACCCTACCGGGAAACCATCGACAAGATGAAACGTCGAAAGGAAGCAGGAGCCATCTGTGTGGATATGGAATGTTCGGCAGTGGCAGCCTTAGCAGCTTTTCGGGGCTTTGAGCTCTGCCATTTCTTCTACGCAGCAGACCACCTCTCAGAAGAAAAATGGGATATCCGAACCTTATCTAGTCATGAGGATTTAGATGGTAAGGATCGAATCGCGGAGTTAGCCATCCAATTTGCACTCTTATGGGAGAAAGCCTCTTGAAAAACAGCTAGACGATTTGGAGAATGAAGACTAAATAGTGTTAGAATCAGACCAGACTTTTGGGTCTGATTTTTTATTGGGATGACATAAATCTCTCTTTTTCAAACTTCTTATTTGTAATCATTCTAAATAACTGTTATAATGTTTTTTAGAATGATTCTAAATAAGGAGTAAACAAATGGAAGATAAGAATTTTGCAGAACGTTTAAATATTTTGAGAGCTGGTGTGTTGGGTGCCAATGATGGCATCATTTCCATTGCGGGAGTGGTTATCGGTGTGGCCAGTGCGACATCTAACATCTGGTTTATCTTGATATCAGCCTTGTCAGCCATTTTTGCCGGTGCCTTTTCGATGGCCGGTGGTGAATATGTCAGTGTGTCAACGCAAAAGGATACAGAAGAAGCGGCTGTCGCTAAGGAACAAGCCCTTTTGGATCGCTCACCTGAAGCAGCTAGAGAGAGTTTGTACCAAACCTTCCTCAGTCAGGGGGATTGCGAAACAGCAGCCGAAGTCAAGGTCAATCAAGCCTTCAGTAAAAATCCTATCAAGGTCTTAGTTGAGGAAAAATATGGAGTGGACTTGGATGAAATTACCAATCCATGGCATGCTGCCATCTCTAGTTTCTTTGCTTTTTCAGTGGGTTCTTTGCCACCAACATTAGCAATCATGCTTTTCCCAGAGCCTTACCGCATTCCTGTAACAGTGGTTGTGGTTGCGCTGACCTTGATCTTGACTGGTTATATCAGTGCCAAACTTGGAAAAGCGCCCGTTAAACAAGCGATGTTGCGTAACTTGACAGTAGGACTATTGACCATGCTCGTGACCTATGTAGTTGGGCAAGTCTTCCATGTGAATGTGTAATTGTTAGTAATATGAGTCTACCTTTTAGGTAGGCTTTTTTAGTCTACTAGACCAGACTTATCCATGGTACAATAGGGCTATGCGTTTAGATAAATTATTAGGACAGGCAGGCTATGGTTCTCGCAATCAGGTCAAGAAGCTCGTTCGCAGTCGGCAAGTCTATGTGGATGGTGTCTTGGCGGATCGAGATAATCTTAATGTGGATGCTAGTCTTCAAACCATCACGGTTTCTGGTAAGGAACTGGAGCATTCGCCAGAAGTCTACTACCTTATGAATAAGCCGTCAGGGGTGGTGTCAGCTCGAAAGGACAAGGAACACCAAACAGTCATTGATTTGATTAGGCCAGAGGATCAGCGAGAGGGCCTTTATCCTGTGGGGCGTTTGGATAGAGATACGGAAGGTTTGGTGCTGATTACCAACAATGGTCCCTTGGGCTTTGCCATGCTTCACCCACGCTATCATGTGGCTAAGACATATTATGTTGAGGTTAATGATATTCTGGGAGATGATGCACCTGCATTTTTTGAGTCTGGTGTTGTCTTTGAGGATGGGACTGTTTGTCAATCAGCTCAGCTGGAAGTTTTACATTCTGCAAGTGATAAAAGTTGCGCTCGAGTCACGATTTCAGAAGGTAAGTTTCATCAAGTAAAAAAGATGTTTTTAGCTTATGGGGTCAAGGTGACCTATCTCAAGCGTATCTCTTTCGGAGAGTTTAAACTTGATGAAGGGATGGCAGTAGGTTCCTACCGAACTTTGACTGAAGCGGAAAAAACAATCTTGCGTACTTATTTGGGTTAGTAGCCCTATGTGGTAAGGTGAGATAGGAACTTTCAATCAGCTGATAAGCCTATCTTATCACTAGTCTTAATATGACAATACCTATAATGACAGTCTTTTTTAGAGGTATAAGAAATACTTATGGGATACTATAAGTATTTTTGATTTCTCAAGTGTCGCTTCTGGTGGTATGATGGAATCAATTCGATTGAGAGTTTTAAAAAAGGATTGACAATCCAAGACTAATCAGCGAGGGAGGTTCATTATGACAGAAGCATTTTATGATCATTTAGCAAAGACGCGTCATCAGATTCACCAACATCCAGAGGTTTCTGAGGAGGAGCATGAGACGACAGTCTTTTTGAAAGCTTATTTGAAAAATCTAGGTATTGAGCCTTTAAATTATCCCTTGAAGACAGGACTTATCGCTGAGATTGGGTCAGGTTATCCGATTATTGCTTTGCGTGCTGATATTGATGCCCTACCGATTAAGGAAAAGACAGGACTTCCTTATGCCAGCGACAATGGGGCCATGCATGCTTGTGGTCATGATTTTCACCAGACTTCTCTTCTCGGAGCTGCTCAGCTTTTAAAAGAAAGAGAAGCCGAGCTTAAGGGGACCGTTCGATTGATTTTTCAACCAGCCGAGGAAAATTTCCAAGGGGCCTATCAGGTCATTAAAGCGGGTGGTCTTGACGGTGTGTCAGCTATCATCGGTTATCACAATAATCCTCACTTGAAACCTGGTCAGATTGGTCTTCGTTCGGGAGCTATCATGGCAGGTGTGGAGCAGTTTAGGGTTGATGTTAAAGGTGTTTCGTCCCATGCTGCCCGTCCTGATTTGGGTGTAGATACGGTCTTGGTCACTACGACTATCATCAACAACTTACAGCAGATTGTAGCTCGTACGGTATCACCCTTTGAATCAGCAGTATTGTCAGTCACTCATATCGAAGTTGGAAATACTTGGAATGTTCTTCCAGCAGCAGGCTTTTTCGAAGGAACGATTCGTACCTTTGAGCCTACGGTTCGTGAAGATGTCATTGCTCGTTTTGAAAAGGTCGTTCAGGCGACAGCAGACCAGTTTGGTGCTCAAGTTGGCATTACTTGGGGCAATTCACCTTACGTGACCTACAATGACCAGACGCTCACACCACTTGTCTTTGAAAATTCTAAGGCCTTCGCAGAAGTGATTGAAACGCTACCATCAACAGGGGGCGAAGACTTTGCGGCTTATCAAAAGGAAATACCAGGAGTCTTTGCCTTTGTTGGCTCAAATGGTGAGGAGAATGCACCAGACTGGCACCATGATGATTTCCTTGTGAAAGACGAGGCCTTGCCAGTAGCTGTGAATTACTATGTGGAAAACGCCCTCTTTCTACTTGACTATTTTAAGGAGCAATAAAAATAACCATTCCCTTAATCGGTATTACCAGTAATGAAAACCCTGTTAGGGAGTTGAGAGCTTCACTGACGCCCCATTTATAGGTGTTCAGTGGCATCCTGAGTTTCTCTTGGGACATAAGCTCTTAAAAGACCAAGGACTCTTTGATTATTTTGTTAAGAGTTTTAAATAAGGTTTTAGGACTTTACATTGGTGCCACTTTTGAAATTGAAAAGGAGGACGTGCCTAAGGAGAAATATTCTTTTGATTATTTAGTTTACACTTAAGAACCCAGCCGATTGGTTGGGTTCTTTTGTCGTATTTTAGAAGCAAGATTTCAGGACTTAAAAAGGGGTGAGAATTTTTCACTTGCTATTTTTGAGCTTTTTAGATAAAATGAAAGCGTTATCATTTGAAAAAAATAGATAGGAAGTGGTTAAGTCATCTTTATGATGTTTTACCTTATAACTTCCGAATAAGGAGAAACGTATGTTAATTGGTATTCCAAAAGAAATCAAAAATAACGAGAACCGTGTGGCTCTAACGCCTGCTGGGGTGCAAAGTCTTGTAGCTAAAGGTCATGAAGTCCTTATTGAAACCAATGCAGGTCTTGGATCTGGCTTTACGGATGCAGACTACGAAAAACAAGGTGCTAAAATTGTTTCTACTGCTGCTGAAGCATGGGCAGCTGAACTCGTGGTTAAGGTTAAAGAACCTCTTGCTGCAGAATATGGCTTCCTTCGTGAGGATCTCTTACTCTTTACCTACTTGCACATGGCAGCAGCTCCAGAATTGGCAGATGCTATGGTCAATGCCAAGACAACAGGTGTGGCCTACGAAACCGTACGTAGCCAAGAAGGTCACCTACCACTTTTGGTTCCAATGAGTGAAGTAGCAGGCCGTATGGCTGTTCAAATCGGTGCACATTTCTTGACTAAACAAGAGGGTGGTTCAGGTGTTCTCCTAGGTGGTGTGCCTGGTGTTCCTAAAGGTAAAGTAACTATTATCGGGGGTGGTGTCGTAGGGACACATGCAGCCCGTATCGCCCTTGGACTTGGAGCTCAAGTGACTATCCTTGATATCAGTGCCAAACGTTTGTCTGTCCTTGAAGAGGTCTTTGGTAGCCAAATTCAAACACTGATGTCAAATCCGCTCAACATTGAAGCGAGTGTTCGTGATGCTGACGTGGTTATCGGTGCAGTTCTTATCCCAGGGGCAAAAGCACCAAAACTTGTTACTGACCATATGGTTAAACAAATGCGTCCAGGTTCAGTTATTGTGGACGTTGCCGTTGACCAAGGTGGGGTTGTTGAAACTGCGGATCGTGTGACTACTCACGATGAGCCTGTTTATGAAACACATGGTGTCCTTCACTATGCCGTTGCCAATATCCCAGGAGCTGTGGCACGTACATCAACCATTGCCCTTACCAATGTCACTTTGCCTTATATCGAAGCCCTTGCAGGAAAAGGATTCAGAAAGGCAATTAACGATGACGAAGGTCTTCGTCAAGGGGTTACAACCTACCAAGGTCATATCACCAGCAAACCAGTTGCAAAGGGTCTAAACAGAGAATATACATCAATTGACGAATTGGCCTAAACAGAGTAACTAATCATACACAAAAAGGAGTCGCACCATGATGGAGGGTGACTCCTTTTTGCAGTCTGAGCAAGAAGTGAACCATTTTTTGCAAGTTGATTGGCGACTGCTCGCAAAGCCTGAAACTGTTGGATTTTTTCTAATTTTAGTCTTATTTTATGATATAATGAGTAGACATATTAAGGGCAGTAATGAGCACCTATAATGCTTTTTATTCATGCTTATCTTTAGGAGGTTTTATCGTGACCAACCATATTCGTGTAATTACAGCAATAGTTTTCTCTCAGCTTGTCGTTCTTTATTTTGGTTTTCGTATGGATGTGTCTTTGACCGGACTGCTAACTACAGTAGCTGTGGCATCTCTGGTTGAGATTATTTATCATGTGAAGCTTGTTCGTAAGATAGGAGCCGATATTTCTTTTGAAACTTTTTGGAAAAACTGTGACCAACTTTTTAGAAAAAATGCTGTGCTGTTGGCTATTTTACTTTGTGACCTGCTTATTTTTAAAGGTGGGGATTTCATGGCCTTCATTCTTTGGCAAGTTACCTTTGTTGTCTTGGTAAGTATTATCATCATGGCATCAAATAATGCACCGGACGCATGATAATACTTAAATCTTGCAATGAAAGAGTGTAGATAATGTTTAGCATTCACAGAAATCATTTGTCAGACCAGGGCGTTGACTATGTCACCTTTGGTCAAGGAGATAAGGTTCTCGTTATCATTACGGGATTAAGTTTGCAAGGCTTAAGTGATATGTCTGACCTTGCCGTTTACTCGCTATTTTATCGATATGCTAAGGAGTATAAGGTCTATATTTTTGATAGAAAGGACCATATCGAAGAAGGTATTTCAATCGAGAATATGGCTGATGACCTCTATCATTCTTTGCAAGAATTGCATATTGCTAATGCCTCTATCATAGGCATATCACAAGGTGGTATGATTGCTCAGCTGTTTGCTATTAAGTATCCTCAAAAGGTGACTAGTCTGGTGTTAGCTCTGACATTCTCTCGAAATAATGATATCAGTAGAGACACCATCGGAGGCTGGATTGAAATGGCAGAAAATGGTGAGATGGCTAAGCTCAATAAGGATTCAATGTGTAAAACATTTTCGTCTCCTATTTTAAAGAAATTATATGTGATTAATAAACTATTCTTGAAGACTGTAAGTGTTGAAAAACAAGAACGATTTGTCCGTTTAGCCAAGTCAATTCTTGAGTTTGATTGCCATAAGTCTCTTGATAAAATCACCTGCCCGACTCTTGTCTTGGGAGCTAAAAAAGATTTGGTTCTGGGAGTGGATGGTGCAAGGGAACTTGCAAATAGCATTCCAAATGCTTCCTATTATGAATTTAGCAAACTGGGGCACGCGGCCTTTATTGAAAGTAAGCAATTTAATAAAATGATATTAGAATTTCTGCGAAAGAATGCTTAGGTAGTGGACTGATAGAAACCTATTAAAATAGAATGAGAAAGGGGTTACAGTGGAGCTTGTAGCCTCTTTTTATTTCCGGTTCAATTGTGTGCAGTCTGAAAAATTAAATGATAGAATGGCGGTAGATAGGAGGATACAGAAATGTTAAACTATGATTTGATTGTTATCGGTTTCGGTAAAGCCGGTAAAACTCTGGCTGCTAAGATGAATGCAGCTGGTAAGAAAGTTGCTGTCATCGAGCGCAGTAAAGTGATGTATGGTGGTACTTGCATTAATATTGCGTGTATCCCAACCAAGACTATGATTGTTGCGGCTGAGAAAGGCTGGTCATTTGACGATACCATGAAAGAACGTGGTGCGGTGACTGGTCGTCTTAATGCTAAGAATTATAAAATGTTGGCAGACAATGGCGTTGATGTCATTGATGCAGAGGCACATTTTGTGTCAAATAAAGTCATTGAAGTGGTGGCTGGTGATGACCGTCAAGAGCTTACAGCTGAGACTATTGTCATCAATACAGGTGCTGTGTCTAATGTCTTACCTATTCCTGGGTTGACAACAACTAAGCATGTCTACGATTCAACTGGCATTCAAACCCTTGAAGCTTTGCCAAAACGCCTGGGTGTCCTAGGTGGTGGTAATATCGGTCTTGAATTTGCTGGCCTTTATAACCGTTTGGGTAGCCAAGTGACTGTCTTGGATGCAGCGACTAGCTTCTTGCCACGTGTAGAGCCATCTATTGCTAAGTTGGCTAAGGAATACATGGAAGAGGACGGCATTGTCTTTGAGCAAGGTGTGAAAACTTCCGAAGTTAAGAATGACGGTGATGAAGTTGTCGTTGTTACTGATAAAGGTGAGTTTCGTTTTGATGCTCTCCTCTATGCGACAGGACGCAAGCCTAATATTGAACCTCTTCACTTGGAAAATACCGATATTGCTTTGACAGAACGTGGCGGTATCCAGGTCAATAAACATTTGGAAACAAGTGTTCCGGGTGTCTTTGCAGTGGGTGATGTTAATGGTGGTCTCCAATTCACTTACATTTCACTAGATGATTTCCGTATTGTCTTTAATTACTTAACAGGGGATGGTAGCTATAACCTTGAAACACGTGGAGTTGTTCCAACTGCCATGTTCCTCAATCCACCTTTGGCTCAGGTTGGCCTTACTGAAGACCAAGCCAAGGAACAAGGTTTGCCAGTAGCGGTTAAAGAAATGCCAGTTGCAGGCATGCCTCGTGGTCATGTGAACGGTGATTTGCGTGGTGCCTTCAAAGCTGTGGTAAATCCTGAAACTAAGGAAATTTTGGGAGTGACCCTCTTTGGTCAAGAATCTCATGAAATTATCAATCTAATTACCCTAGCTATGAACCACGGTATTCCATACACAGATTTGGCTAAGCAAATCTTCACTCACCCAACTATGGCTGAGAACCTAAACGACTTGTTTGCGATTTAAAATGAAAAGAGCCGAGAGGCTCTTTTTTTAATATAGAAGATTAATTTTTAAGACTTTCCTTAGGTGAGTAAGGTCGTCAGTGACCTTCTTCGAAGTTCCATGACTAATTTTTGAGCCCCTTCACTTTTTAATTTCTAGGCTCAGGCTAAAACAGTTCCCCAAACTGTTTTACTCTCAAAAATTCCAAGTTCCTGAAACTATTATGCTTCAGGAACTTTTCTCACAGCGGAAAGTCTTGTAAAAAGTAAATCACAAATCATAGGTTAATCTATTTGATAAATTCTATAGAAATGTTTGGCCAGAATGCGTTCCAATTTTTCTTTTTTACTCTCTCGTTATAGACCGTTTGTCGTTCTTTATCTGAAAAGTAATGTGGTGTGGGTGAGACTCTGAAGTTAGTCAAATCGTCTGTTCCAAAAGGAATAAATACCTCTAGTTCCTGATTGTCATTTAGTCTAGCAGCTATGGCAGTACATTTTTCGGGAAATTTTGAAACAGCATCTGTAGAGCTGATATACTTTTCAGTATTAGGACTGTGAATGTTCATATAGTACTGATTTTTGATTTCCCAATTGTATTCAGGATATTTTCTCTTTATTTGATTTTCTATTTCAACAGTTTGTTCATATGATATATTGTTATCAAAGAAAATGACATCGATATCTGAGAAATAGATATTTGAAGATGTATTTCCGGTACTTAAGTAGTCCCAAATATAATTACGTATAGTTCCAGCGCAAAGCCAACAGTCATTAAGTTGGAAAGAGTGTATAATCCTTAATAGTGCCATTAGTTCGGAGTTCTGTTTAATTAGTTTTTCGACATCAATCATTTTAAAACCCCATTGGCATTGTACTAGATTAAGATAGAAATATCAAATTAGGACCATATCTCTGATGCAAGGCGACACTCTAGGTTAGATGTCGCTTTTTTTGCGCTTTGATGATAAGATAGAAGTGCTATAAGAAAATTCTTTAGATTGGTGCTCTCTGTCTCCTTTGAATGCTTGATTGACCTTGAGTCACCACTAGAATCTGTATGAAAAATCTAGAAAGACACTCGCCTGCAAATTCGTCTGTGAGTGTGTGTAATTTATGACTAAGAAAGTAGGAGTGGGCAAGGCTCACAGTAAGATTATTTTGATGGGGGAGCACTCGGTCGTTTATGGTCATCCTGCCCTTGCCCTCCCTCTTAAGGATATTGAGGTTGTCTGTCAGATTCAGGCGGCTGAGACTCCTTTGACGCTCAAGGCTCAAGATCCCTTAACGACAGCGATTTTTTCAGCGCTTAATTATCTGAAAATCAAGAATCAACCTATCAGCTATGCTATTAAGTCTAGTGTCCCTGAAAAGCGTGGCATGGGGTCGTCTGCGGCTGTAGCCATTGCGGCAATTCGAGCGGTCTTTGATTATTTTGATCAGGAGCTTAGCCAAGAGACCTTGGAAATGCTAGTTCATCAGGCGGAGACCATTGCCCATAGTAAACCTAGTGGTTTAGATGCAAAGACCTGCTTGAGTGACAAAGCCATTAGCTTTACGCGTAATATCGGTTTCAAGGAAATCGAGGTCAATTTAGGTGCCTATCTGGTCATTGCTGATACGGGTATCCATGGAAATACCCGTGAGGCCGTGGAAAAGGTTGAGGCTATTGGTTTAGATGCCTTGTCAGATCTCAACCAACTGGGCGAATTAAGTAAGAAGGCAGAACGTGCCCTCAAAGCCAAGGATCAAAAGCTTCTTGGAAAACTCATGTCTCAAGCCCATAATCACCTTAAATCTTTAGGAGTGTCTTGTGATCTGTCGGATCTTCTAGTAGCAACTGCTCTGGAGCAAGGTGCACTGGGAGCCAAGATGTCAGGTGGAGGATTGGGTGGTTGCATTATTGCCCTAACAAGTACTAAAGACCAAGCCCGAACGATTGCTAAAAAACTTCAAGAAAAAGGAGCCGTAAACACGTGGATAGAAAGCCTGTAAGCGTCAAATCGTACGCAAATATTGCTATTGTCAAATACTGGGGTAAGGCGGATGCGGAGCGTATGATTCCTTCAACCAGTAGTATCTCACTGACTTTGGAAAATATGTATACGGAAACCAAGTTATCTTTTCTGCCTGAGGATGCGACTGGTGATGTCATGTATATCGATGATGAGCTTCAAGGGGAAAAAGAAACAATCAAGGCCAGCAAGGTTTTAGACCTCTTCCGTACTAATCCAAACCAACATGTCAAGATTGAAACATGGAACAACATGCCAACAGCTGCAGGTCTATCATCAAGTTCCTCAGGACTTTCTGCCCTAGTTAAAGCAGCTAACGAGCTCTTCCAAGTCGGAAAAACGCAGTCTGAATTAGCTCAAATTGCCAAGTTTGCTTCAGGTTCGTCATCACGGTCCTTCTTTGGACCATTGGCAGCCTGGGACAAGGATAGTGGTGAGGTTTACCCGGTTGAAACAGACCTTAAATTGGCCATGATTATGCTGGTTTTGACAGATCAAAAGAAACCCGTATCAAGCCGGGACGGTATGAAATTGTGCACCGAAACATCGACCTCTTTCCCAGAGTGGATTAAACAGTCTGAGCAGGATTACAAGGATATGTTAGACTACCTCAAGGCTAATGATTTCCAAGCAGTCGGTGAGCTCACTGAAGCTAATGCTCTTCGTATGCACCAAACCACAAGCACGGCTAACCCACCATTTTCATATCTAACGGAAGCCTCTTATCAGGCTATGGACAAGGTTAAGGCCCTCCGTGCTTCTGGTGAGCAGTGTTACTTTACTATGGATGCAGGACCAAATGTTAAGGTGCTCTGTCTGGAAGAAGACCTAGACCGCCTAGCAGATCACTTCCGTAAGGACTATCAGGTCATTGTTTCACGTACCAAGGAGTTGCCAGATGCCTAAGCAGTCGGTCAATCAGGTCACAGTAAAAACAGGTGGGAAACTCTACATTGCTGGAGAATACTCAGTCTTAACAGCTGGGCAGACAGCCCTAATCCAATTTATTCCCATTTTCATGTCAGCAGATGTCAAGGAAGCACAAACTACCCAGTTGTCCTCAGACATGTTTGACTATAGTGTGGGCCGTGAGCTAGACGCAAATTACGCCCTCATTCAAGAGGCTTTGAATACTTTTGAGGCCTTTTGTGGTGAGAAGTTACCCGCTCTGGACCTTTCCATCACAGGAAAGTTGGAACGAGATGGGGTTAAATTTGGTATCGGTTCTTCGGGTTCTGTTGTGGTATTGACCCTCAAGGCCTTGGCAGCAGCCCTTCAGAAAGACTTATCCAAAGACATTCTCTTTAAGCTAGCTAGCTACACCCTCCTCAAGCAAGGAGATAATGGTTCTATGGGAGATTTAGCTTGTATCGTATACGAGGGCCTGATTTCCTATCGTTCCTTTGACCGTGCAAAAATAGCAGAGCTTATAGATCAAATAACTCTAACAGAGCTTTTGGAAAAAGACTGGGGCTATCGTATCAGTCCTGTAGTGCCAGTTCTCAAAGCTCACTTTTTGGTGGGGTGGACCAAGCAAGCTGCTATTTCAAAAGACATGGTTAAAATGGCCAAATCTCGCATATCAAGAAAGTATTTAAGTGAAACAGAAGTTGCCGTCCAAGATGCCCTCAAGGCACTGGAAACAGGAAATAAGAATTTACTTAAGAGCAGCCTTCAAACTGTCAGTGACCAGTTGGAATCACTTAGTCCAGATATTTATGTGGACAAGCTGAAAAAACTCAAAGAAGCTGAGCAAGGCCTAGATGCCATTGCTAAGTCCTCTGGAGCAGGAGGTGGAGACTGTGGTATTGCCTTTGCCTTTGACCAAGCTAGCCGAGATAGCCTAGTTGATCGCTGGCAGCAGGAAGGTATAGAGCTTTTGTATGAGGTTTAGGGGTTAGCTAAGTAGACATTATCACGCAAGAAAGTAAAGAAATAACCTATGACAAATCGTAAAGACGATCACATCCGTTATGCCCTCAAGTACCAGTCGCCCTACAATAGTTTTGACGATATGGAACTTATCCACAAGTCTCTACCGACTTATGATTTAGATCAGATTGACTTGTCCACACATTTTGCGGGACGAGATTGGAATTTTCCCTTTTATATCAATGCCATGACAGGTGGTTCTGCCAAGGGTGGGGCTGTCAATCGAAAACTAGCTGAGGTGGCCAGTCGAACAGGTATTCTCATGGTGACAGGTTCCTACAGTGCTGCTCTAAAGGGGGAAGCACCAGAATCCTTTGACTATCGCCAAGAGTTTCCAGACTTAGACCTAGCGACTAATATCGGTGTGGATAAGTCTGTGGACCTGGGCATTAAGACGGTGGAAGCTATGAAACCAGTCTTTTTACAGCTCCATGTTAATCTTATGCAGGAGCTTCTCATGCCTGAGGGAGAGCGTATTTTCCATACCTGGAAGGAAAATGTGGCGGCTTATGCACAGAAAATAGAGTGCCCACTTGTCCTCAAGGAGGTCGGCTTTGGTATGGATGTGGAAACCATTCGTTACGCCATGTCTCAGGGCATCAAAACTGTGGATATCTCAGGTCGTGGTGGAACTAGCTTTGCCTATATTGAAAATAGTAGAGGCGGTAACCGAGATTACCTAAATGACTGGGGACAAAGTACGGTTCAGACCCTCCTGCAAGCCCAAGACCTTCGTGAAGCTGTGGAAATCTTAGCCTCTGGTGGCGTGCGCAATCCACTTGATATGGTTAAATGTCTGGTCTTAGGAGCAAAAGGTGTAGGGCTCTCACGAACAGTGCTTGAATTGGTGGAACGTTACCCTGTGGATAAGGTTGTGGCTATCGTTAATGGCTGGAAGGACGACCTTCGTCTCATCATGTGTGCCCTCGATTGTCGCACTATTGATGAGCTAAAATCTGTTGATTACATCTTACACGGTAAGCTGCAAGGGACATATATCAAGCAAGGAAAGTAGGAAAGAGCCAAGTGCTCTTTTTTTCTTGTCTTACGAAAACCACTAGCTGTGCTAGTGGTTCCGAAAAGCTTTTAGCGATGTATCAAAAAAGTCCCCCTAAAGTGTTATATTAGATAAGGTTTCCCGACCACTAACTAATATACAAAAGGAGGACCCCTGATGAGACAGTATAATAATAGTTTAGCACATACTACATGGAATTGTAAGTATCATATTGTTTTCGCTCCAAAATATAGACGTCAGATAATCTATGGGAAATACAAAGCAAGTATTGGTCAAATCTTACGGTTATTATGTGAAAGAAAAGGCGTTGAAATTCATGAAGCAGAAGCTTGCCCAGATCATATTCACATGTTAGTGAGTATACCACCGAAACTAAGTATTTCTTCATTTATGGGATATTTAAAAGGTAAAAGTAGCTTAATGATCTTCGACCGACACGCAAATTTAAAGTATAAATATGGGAATCGCAAATTTTGGTGTCGAGGCTTTTATGTTGATACGGTTGGGCGAAATCAGAAGCGAATTGAAGAATATATTCGTAATCAATTACAAGAAGACGTGATAGCAGATCAGCTCAGTCTTTTTGAGGAGTATGATCCGTTTACAGGTGAGAAGAATAAAAGAAAGTAATCTTAAAGAGACCCGCTAGACGGGTCAGCTAGCAAAGGTGGTGCTGAAGGGAAACCATTCGGTAGGCCTTTAGGCCTCGGCCGGAAGCAGAGGCTTTCAGCCGAAGAGCAAGCCACCCGTTCTCACGGGTGGTTTTGACTTTTCTTATTATGTTAAAATATTGTAATGTAAAACATTGTGTTTTTCAGTCAACACATGCCTGTTTTCAGAAAAATGCATGGAATGATAGGTGTTGGGTTAAAGAAATATTAAAGGAGTAACTATGTCTCAGCAGGTTATTAAAGCGGACAATTTAGGCAAAAGCTTTGGGTCTTTTAAGGCCATAAGTTCCCTCACTTTCGAGGTCAACAAGGGAGAAATTTTAGGTTTTCTTGGACCGTCTGGATCTGGTAAAACGACCACAATCAATATTCTCACAGGTCAATTGACACCAGACCAAGGGCAATCATCAATTCTAGGTAAGTCCTCTACCAATTTGAACGAGAAAGACCTTGCTAATATTGGTCTAATTACGGAAAATAGTGGCTATTATGAAAAGTTGAGCCTTTATGACAATCTCCTCTTTTTCGCAAAACTCTATGATGTTCCACAAGGGGACCTTGATGATTTGATGAAGCGTGTAGGTCTCTATGACAGACGTAAGACTCTGGCTGAAAAGTTATCAACAGGGATGAAGCAACGTATGTTACTCGTCCGTGCCATTATTAATAAGCCTCAAGTTCTCTTTTTGGATGAACCGACTTCAGGCTTGGATCCGTCAACTTCCAAGTCTATTCATGAACTTATTAAGGAGTTGCAAGCAGAAGGGACGACCATTTTTCTAACGACCCATGACATGCACGAGGCGACTATCCTCTGTGACAAGATTGTCCTTCTTAATAAGGGACAAATTGTGGAAGCGGGGACTCCAAGTGATCTGATTCAAAAGTACAATACAGCTAAACGTGTCAAAATTACCTATCAATCTGGTGAGGAGAACTACCTATCGTTTTCAGAGTTGGGACAGGTCGGCCAGACTGATGATATTCTAACCATCCATTCTTGTGAACCAACCTTGGAAGATGTCTTTATCCAACTAACAGGAGGTAAGCTCAATGCGTAAGCAGTTAAAATCACTCATGTGGCTCAGACGCCGAATTATCTTATCTAACAAAAGTCTTTTGCTTCAAGTCATGCTACCATTTGGCTTTCCCTATCTATACAAAAAGCTCTATGAGGTTCAAGGAACATTAAATGAGGAGACAAAGTTCAATCTTCTAGCGAGTTGTTTGTCTATGGCTCTTTCCCTTGGTGTAGGAAATATAATTAGTACCATTGTGTCTGAGGAAAAGGAGAAAAAGACTCTCCGAACTCTCCTTCTGAGTGGTGTTAAGACGAAAAATTACATAATCTCTACCCTTGTTTTCCCATTCGCCATTAGTCTTGCTTCAGCTCTTTTCATTCCTAAAATTCTAGAGATTGATTTGGGTAAACAGTCAGATACTTATTACCTTATTGTTTTATTAACTGCGGTAGCTGTCATGCTTATTTATCTATTTATTGGTATGGTGTGTAAGACTCAAGTTTCTTCACAAATTGTTAGCCTACCAGTAACGATGATTAGCCTTTTCATTCCAACATTTTCAGGCATGAGTGATACTTTTGATACCGTTATAAAATATAGTCATATGGGACTTTTCACAAATGGACTCAGTGATTTGGACCACTTTAAGTGGCAGGACCAAAAAGCTAGTTTAATAGCTCTAATCATCTGGATCCTTGTCTTTGCATTGCTTGACTTCGTGCAGGCTAAGAAAATACGAAAGATTTCTTAATTCGTCTATTGATAAGATAAGTTCCTATTTTGACTACGACGTCCGTACTCACTTCAGGAAAGTCTCAAAAAAGATTATTTTACAAAAAGGAGCGGAAGCTCTTTTTTATTATCCAATCAAGCAAAAAGTCAACTTTCCCCTTGACAAGTCACTGCCTTAGGAGTAATATTTTCAGTGACATACGGTAGGTGAGGCTACCACAAGGATACGGATGACTACCGCAAAGCAGTGGAGACACTACTCGTTGGTCAACAGTCCTGATCGCCAAGGTCAAGACTAAGCTCATTTCATCGCCTTGCGGAGCTAAAGCTTGAACGGTCCATTTTTTGACAGAATCTATTAAAAAATCAACCTCGAGTTTATAGAGTCTTACCTGTATATGGGTAGGACTCTTTTCTTTTGTCTGAGGTCCACCCACTATGTAAAAAAATGAAAGGAGAAACCTATGAGACTAATCGACGATCACCCCGAACCGCACCTAACCAGTCAATCGCTGATTAGTGTCTTAGGGACTCCATAAGTGATTGGCTCCTGATTAAATAAGGAGATTCCAATGTCAACAAATAAAGAAAGACTTATTGCTGCTCTTCAAGAGCCACTTGAAACAACCCTTACTCGCTACAAGACTCATTTGGATGGCTTGAAGGAAGACCAAGTAGAAGAAAACCGTGACCTTTATGGGGAAAATGTCATAACCAAAGGACAAGAGGATTCTATCATCAAAAAGATTTATGAATCTATCATCAATCCCTTTACTGTTATTCTCTTAGTCATTGCTCTGGTTTCCTTTATCACCAATGTCTGGCTTGCTAAACCGGGTGAAGAAGACCCAACGACTTCTATCATCATTGTCACTCTAGTTTTGATATCTGGCGGTATCCGTTTCATTCAAGAACTTCGTAGTGACAAGGCTGCCAGCAATTTGTCTCGCATGATTGTCAATACAGCAACAGTGCTTCGAGATGGCAGTGAGCAAGAAATCCCAATCGATGAAATTGTGGTTGGAGATGTGGTCAAACTGAGTGCGGGAGATATGATTCCTGCGGATGTGGTCTTGCTAGACTCTCGTGATTTCTTTGTTCAACAGTCTGGCTTGACAGGTGAAAGCGATGCTGTGGAAAAAGCTTGTCTGGCTAAAGCAGATGGCCAAAATCTAGAGAGCCTGCTTGAAAGTGAGAGCCTTGCTTTCATGGGAACTAATGTTATCTCTGGCCGTGCAACAGCCTTGGTTTTGGTTGTTGGTGATGACACCATGATGGGAGCTATCGAGCAGACCATCAATACTTATGACGAACCAACTTCATTTGAACGTGAGATGAACTCCATTTCTTGGCTCTTGATTCGACTTATGTTGGTCATGGTTCCTGTTGTTTTTGTGATTAACGGTTTAACAGATGGGGACTGGCTTGAAGCCGGCGTCTTTGCCCTTAGTGTGGGAGTCGGTTTGACCCCAGAAATGTTGCCGATGATTATCACAGCCAGTCTTGCCAAGGGTTCTATCATTATGGCCAAGGAAAAGGTGGTCATCAAAAAACTTAATGCTATTCAAGACCTAGGGGCTATCGACATCCTTTGTACGGATAAGACAGGGACCCTGACTCAGGATGAAATCGTTCTTGAGTACCCTCTTGATATCCATGGCGACCTTGACCTTTCAGTGCTTCGGAGAGCCTATCTTAACTCTTATTTCCAAACTGGCTTGAAAAATCTTATGGACCGTGCCATTATTAGTCGAACTGAGAGAGAAGCTAAGAAACACGAGATTGTTCGTGACCTTGACCAAACCTTCCACAAGATTGATGAGCTCCCTTTTGATTTTGAACGCCGTCGCATGAGTGTCATTGTTAAAGACAATGATGGTTTTGTCAGCATGGTGACAAAAGGTGCCCTTGAAGAAATGCTCTCTGTTTCTAACTATGTGGAATACAGGGGTGACATTATCCCATTGACCGACGATGTTCGTGATGAAGTTCTCGCTGAAGTTGCCCAGTTGAATGAACAAGGTTTGCGTGTTCTCGGTGTTAGCTATAAATCACAGCTTAATGAAAATGACGTCTTTAGTGTCGAAGATGAAAGTGACATGATTTTGACGGGATATCTTGCCTTTCTTGACCCACCAAAACCATCAGCAGCACCTGCTATCAAGGCTTTGGCAGAGTATGGTGTGACCACAAAGATTTTGACTGGAGACAATGATAAGGTGACACAGGCTGTCTGTGAAAAAGTTGGTCTAGATGTGAGACACATCCTACTTGGAAGTGACATTGATACCATGTCAGATCAAGATTTGGCTAAGGCTGTGGAAACGACAACAGTCTTTGCTAAGTTATCCCCAGACCAAAAGGCACGAATTATCCTAAGCCTTAAGGAAAATGGCCACAAGGTAGGTTATATGGGTGATGGTATCAACGATGCCCCATCTATGAAGGTGTCAGATGTGGGTATCTCTGTGGATACAGCTGTTGATATTGCTAAAGAAACTGCAGATGTTATCTTGCTTGATAAGGATCTAATGGTCTTGGAAAAAGGTCTAGTTGAAGGACGTAAGGTCTATGCCAATATGACCAAGTATATCAAGATGACTGTTTCTTCAAATTTCGGTAATATCTTTTCTCTCCTTTTTGCCAGCATCTTCTTACCATTCCTACCAATGGCACCTGTGCATTTAATTGTCCTTAATCTTGTCTATGATATTTCTTGTATCGCTCTTCCATTTGACAATGTGGACAAGGAATTTCTTAAAGAGCCACATATCTGGGAAGCCAAATCAATCATGCGTTTCATGGCTTGGTTTGGACCTATTTCGTCTGTATTTGATATTTTGACTTACATCTTGCTCTATTTCATCATTGTGCCAATGATTTTGGGGCATGGCTATGTTCATGGTTCACCAGAAGCAGCAGCCTTTATTATCATCTTCCAAACAGGTTGGTTTATCGAATCTATATGGTCTCAAACCATGGTTATCCACATGTTACGTTCACCAAAACTACCATTTATTCAAAGCCACCCAGCACTATCTGTTGTTGTGACAACCCTATTTGCTGCTGTCTTTGTAACCTCTCTTCCTTACAGTCCTTTGGCTAGTCTCTTAAAACTTAGCCATCTAAATGGTCTCTATTTCATTCTCTTGTTTGTTATTATCGTTTTGTATATGCTTAGTGTTACCTTTGTGAAGCATATCTATATTAAGAAATATAAAGAATGGTTATAGGACAACTATCCTTAGAAAAAAGAGCGTAAGCTCTTTTTTCATTACCTTTCATTCTGCCAAAACCTTTTCATTTATGGTATAATAGGGCGATTATAGATAATCAGAGGCCCTAAAAAACTTCAGTTATGAGGACATATTTTCTAAGAAATGAGAGACTATGTTTTCAAGGCCCCTTTCTTTCGTAGGCTATCCCAGTGGGAGGTGGAGGCCCTGAGATTTGGGGCTCAAGGCTAAGACCGCCACGAAGGAAACCATCACAAAAAAATCTTAAGAAGGAAAAAGAAAATGAGTAATTACGCAATTATCCTTGCTGCGGGTAAAGGAACTCGCATGAAATCAGATCTTCCAAAAGTATTGCACAAGGTTTCAGGCATCACTATGCTTGAACATGTCTTCCGTGCAGTTTCAGCCATTGATCCAGCTAAAAACGTTACTGTTATTGGTCACAAGGCTGAACTTGTTCGTGAGGTTTTGGATGGTCAATCTGCCTTCACTATGCAAACTGAGCAGTTGGGGACTGGTCACGCAGTAATGATGGCTGAAGATGAGTTGGCTGGACTTGAAGGTCAAACGCTTGTTATTGCTGGTGACACGCCTTTGATTACTGGTGAAAGCCTTAAAAACCTTATTGATTTCCATGTTAATCACAAAAATGTTGCCACTATCTTGACTGCAACTGCGGACAATCCATTTGGTTATGGTCGTATCATCCGTAACGAAAATGGCGAAGTGACTAAGATTGTTGAGCAAAAAGATGCCAACGAATTCGAACAACAAGTCAAAGAAATCAATACAGGGACTTACGTTTTTGACAATAAACGTCTCTTCGAAGCACTTAAAAACATCAATACTAACAACGCTCAAGGGGAATACTATTTGACTGATGTCATTTCTATTTTCCGTGAGAATGGTGAAAAAGTAGGTGCCTTCACCCTTCGTGACTTCGGAGAAAGTCTTGGGGTTAATGACCGTGTTGCCCTAGCCACAGCAGAGGATGTTATGCGTCGTCGTATCAACAAAGCTCATATGGTCAACGGTGTTACTTTCCAAAATCCAAACGCTACTTATATTGACGTGGATGTGGAAATTGAGCCAGATGTTGTCATTGAAGCTAATGTGACACTTAAAGGACAAACGAAGATTGGTGCAGAGTCAGTGCTTACTAATGGTACTTATATTGTTGATTCAACTATCGGTGCCAAAACGGTTATCACTAACTCTATGATTGAGCACTCAGTGGTTGAAGAAGGTGTTACCGTTGGTCCATTTGCCCATGTTCGTCCAGATTCAACCCTCAAAAAAGATGTTCATATCGGTAACTTCGTTGAGGTTAAGGGGTCTACTATTGGTGAAAATACCAAGGCTGGTCACTTGACCTACATTGGTAATGCGGAAGTTGGTTCTGACGTTAACTTTGGTGCTGGAACCATTACCGTTAACTATGATGGTCAACACAAGTTCAAGACACAAATTGCTAACAACGTCTTTATCGGAAGCAATTCAACCTTGATTGCACCGCTTGAAATTGGGGCTAACGCTCTCACAGCGGCTGGTTCAACTATTACAGATGATGTGCCAGCTGACAGCGTAGCCATTGGACGTGGCCGTCAGGTCAATAAAGAAGGCTATGCCATTAAGAAACCTCACCACCCTAGCCAACAAAAGTAGGCTTAAGGATATCTGAGCTAGATTATCTTGTAGAGTAGAGGTAGCTTAGAATGAGGTCAGAAGTAAAAGGAGTCAATTCATGGAGTTTGAAGAAAGAACACTCAAACGTGAGTCAAAATTTAAGGGACATATTTTTGAAGTTGCAGTAGACGAAGTTCTCTTGCCAGACGGTAAGACAGCTGGTCGTGAACTCATCTTCCACAAGGGAGCAGTAGCTGTTTTAGCGGTTACCCCCGAAGGAAAAATCATTATCGTTAAGCAATACCGCAAGGCTATTGAGGCGGTTTCTTACGAGATTCCTGCGGGTAAGCTGGAAGTCGGTGAAGCTGGCGATGAGATGGCTGCAGCGGCGCGTGAACTTGAAGAGGAGACTCAATACAAGGGTGATCTGGAATTGATTTATGAATTTTACACAGCCATTGGCTTTTGTAATGAGAGAATCAAACTCTATGTAGCGACTAACCTTAAACTTGTGGAAAATCCACGTCCACTTGATGATGATGAGTTCCTTGAACTCTATGAATTGACCTATGAGGAGTGTATGGAACTTGTAGCGTCAGGGGCTATCCAGGATGCCAAAACTATCATCGCACTCCAATACTATGCACTTCATTTCGGAGGAAAATAAGCTATGGGAAAACCACTTTTGACCGAAGATATCATTGAGCAGGCCAAGCGTGGGGAAATCGATTTAGAGGAACATCCTTATTATGAGGACTATGATCAAGAGTTCTATGACGAGGATTATGAGGCTGATTACCAGACTTCTGCCTACAAGAGCCGTCGAATTGAGAATGCCAAACGCAATCAATTTCAACACAAGCTTAATCGCATCCTCTTTTGGGTTGTGGTCCTCTTGATTCTTCTCTTCATTGCTGTCTTTTATTTCTAAAAAGTCTATGAGTCAGATAGCCCTAGCTACTGATTCAGGAAAGATTACAAGCTGAAAAGGAACTATATGAAAATTGGAATTATCGCTGCCATGGAGCAGGAGTTAGTGCTTCTAGTGGAGCAATTGGAAAATAAGGTTGAAGAAACTGTTCTTGGCAATACCTACTACACAGGACGTTTGGGAAAACACGACGTCGTTTTGGTGCAATCAGGTGTTGGTAAGGTTATGTCAGCCATGTCTGTGGCTGTCTTGGCAGACCATTTTGGCGTTGATGCCCTCATTAACACTGGTTCTGCAGGAGCAGTAGCACCTGAACTTAAAATTGGAGATGTGGTTGTAGCTTCAAAATTAGCCTATCACGATGTTGATTTGACAGCCTTTGGCTATGATTATGGGCAAATGTCTATGCAGCCACTTTACTTTGAAAGTGACTCTACCTTCGTAGAGACTTTCGAAAAGGTCTTGGCTCAGGCTTCCATTGATTCTAAGATTGGGCTTATCGCTACGGGTGATAGCTTCATTGCAGGTCAAGACAAGATTGATGCCATTAAGGAGCATTTTCCAGAAGTCTTGGCTGTAGAGATGGAGGGAGCAGCTATTGCTCAAGCCGCACACAGTGTCAAAAAGCCTTTCATCGTTGTACGTGCCATGAGTGATACAGCGGCTCATGATGCTAACATTACCTTTGATGAATTCATTATTCAGGCGGGGAAACAATCAGCTGCTATCTTGGTTGAGTTTCTCAAAGAACTTGCCTAAAATACATTAAATGAGTGCTTATGCTCATTTTCTTAATTAATTTAAAGATGACTGCTATTCATTTAAGAATGGCAGTTTTTTTCTGCTTTTAGATAAGATAAGCTTCTCATTTTTTAAAGAAAAAATCTGAATTTTAGCATTTTTCAGACGGAAGTTGAATTAAAATTATGGCAATAAAATGAGAAAGAAAAATAATATTAAAAGAGAGACTCCGAAAGAAAGCTTATCATATAAGGGTTTACAAATTTCACTATCTATTGATATCTTAGAAAGCTTTACAAAACCTCCAAAGGGGTAAATAATTATCTTGCAAAGTTCTGAAAATAGTGTATAATTCAGAATGAAAAGGGTTACAAAAATGTTAAGATTTGTAAAAATGGGAGGATAGAATCATGAATAACCGATTCGGTGATTCGAGGCAGCGTTTCTCCATCCGTAAGTTTACGGTGGGCGTTGCTTCGGTCTTACTTTCGTCTGCAGTTTTTGGTGTAAGTACCGCCAAAGCAGATCAAGCTGAAGAGCCTAAAGGCCAACCAGCGACGAGTGTACTTGAGGAAGCCAGTGAGTCTGATGGTGGGGGCCAAAGGACGAGCACTAGTGCCTCAAGTCAAGAAGTGACAGCTGAACCTACCGTTCAAGCAGAAAGTACCAGTGCTATCTCAGTAACTGCTGTTTCTAGTGAAGTTGCGCTTCAAGAGCAAACGGTTGCAAGCTCTGAACAAAAGAGTACATCACAAGATAAGACTAGTGAGGGGCTCAGTGAGAAACCTGTTACAGTCAATGAAACACGAGAAGCTAGCGCTAGCGACCTCGCTGCAGCTAACAATACGAGTTCCACTTCGTCTGATAATTTTGGACTTAAGGTTACCAACCTAAGTCGCCCGATTCCAGCGGATGTCAAGGTGACTAAGACAGGTACTGAAATCACTGTTCAAAATCCTGATGTGGAAATGGAATTTCCGAACGGAAATAGTAAGTACGCTACTAGCAAGGTTGTCTACCACAATATTCCTTTCCCTGATGATATGACTATCAATGAAGGGGATCAGGTCATTTTTAATTTGCCTGAGCAGTTGCGTTTCCGTACTAGCTACGATATCAATGTCTATAATCCAGACAATCAAATTGTAGGTCTGGCTCAAATTGATCCTGAGAAGAATCGTGTCACAACGACCTTTAATAACTATTTCCAAACACATCCCAACAATAAGCTCATGAGTTTGGAGTTGGATACCCTTTATTCTGAAGAAGTAGATGAAGGGGAACATCTTACTCTTGATTTTGAGGGACGTATCATTCATGTTTCAGTGGGTAAAGTGCAATCACCTCCTCCAGGTCAAGAGGTTATTTCTAAGTGGGGTAGTCAAGACAAGCATGATCCTACGCTTTTGAATTGGCAGATGCGTCTCAATTACTCACGACGTCTCCTTAACAACTTGAAACTGGTTGATACTTGGTCTGACAATCAAAGATTTGTGGACGGTTCTTTGCAACTTCGCTACATTGATTCGGCAGATCCTTGGATTGACAAGGGATCAGCTATGGATCTGATTAAGAGTTTCTCTTATGATGATAGCCATTTTGAGCTTAAACTCAATCAGTTGGACCGCATGGTTTATGTTTGGTATCAAACCCGTTTGACACAACCTGTTGAAGAATCAGCTAACCCTGTCAACCGTATTAAACTTCATGCTGATGTTGTTTCCGATTCTTACAAGTCAACTATTCGCTTGGTTGGTGGCCGAGGAGATGCCATCGGAGATAACCTCGCTCATTTCAATCTTGAGCTTGAGAAGGACTTGGCGGGTAGAGACCTCAAGGACAAAGAATTTACCTTCAAATTGGTTGATGTGACTGATAGTGCCAATCCTGTTGACTTAGGGGAAACCACTAATGATGCCAAGGGTAAAATCATCTTTTCAGATCTCTCACTCAGTAAGCCAGGCATCTATCATTATCGTGTGACAGAGGTTCCAGGTAATGATGAAGATGTGGTATATGACAAACTAGAAGCTAATATCACTATTCAGGTTGTTCGTGAAACTGTGGATAATCAAGTTAAATTGGTTGCCAAAGTTGTCTATCCAGAAGATATTATCTTTAATAATAAATTGGTCACTCCAGCTAAAGCTAAAATCGCATTCGGTAAGGAATTGACCAAGGCAGGCGTTAAACAAGATCTAAAAGCAGATCAATTCCAATTTGTTCTCAAAGACCGTTTTGGAAAAGTCCTTGAAACTGTTGGTAATACAGCTGATGGTCAGGTTGCTTTTAGTGAGTTAACCTTTAACAAGGTAGGTACTTACAACTACACTGTTGAAGAGCTTACAGGTAAGGATGACTCGATTGTTTATGACAGCATGAAAGCTGCTGTTTCTATCACGGTAACACGTGATGGCGACGCCCTTGTTTCAACCGTGGTTAATCCTAAAGACACTATCTTTAACAACAAGTTTGTGACTCCAGCTAAGGCCGCTATTCAGTTCAGTAAGGAATTGACTAAGGCAGGTGTCAACCAAACTTTGACTGCTAATGAGTTCCAATTTGTTCTCAAAGATAGTGCCGGTCATATTGTCGAAACAGTTGGTAATACAGCTGATGGTCGTGTTGCCTTTAGTGAACTTCACTTTGATAAGGCAGGAACTTACACTTATACTGTTGAAGAAGTTAAGGGAACTAACGAAGATATCATCTATGATGGTATGAAAGCAACTGTCTGGATTACAGTGACACGAGATGGTGATGCTTTGGTATCAACAGTTGCTAATCCAAAAGATACTGTTTTCAATAACTATGTGAAAGACGTGCAACCAGCTAAGGCCAAATTCGAATTGACCAAGGTTCTTACAGGTCGTAACCTCAAAGATGGTGAGTTTAGTTTCGTTCTCAAGGACGACAAGGGTAATGTTATCCAAACAGTGACCAATAATGCACAAGGAAATATTAGTTTTGGAAATATTGTCTACGACAAACCAGGTGTTTACTACTACACTGTTGAAGAAGTCAAGGGTAATGAAGCTGACGTGGTTTATGATAACATGGTGGCTAAATTCCAGGTGACCGTAACTAAGACTGTAGGTGAAAAGGAAAATCTACTTGTAGCAGCCGTTCTCCTTCCTTTGGATACAGAATTTAACAATAGTTACATTCCTCCAAAACCTCCTACACCGCCAACACCACCGACACCACCAAGTGTCCCACCTAAACCACCAGTGGTTCCGCCAACACCACCAACTCCGCCTACTCCACCGGTGACTCCAAAACCAGCTAAGCCAGTTCAATCCTCTGAGAAATCAGGACCTCAACTTCCAGAGACTGGTCAAGCTAACGATACTGCCTTGCTTGCCCTTGGTGCGGCAGCAGAAGTGGCAGCAGTCATAGGTGTAGCATATAGCCATCGTCGCCGTAAAGACGTTTAAGATGATGACCTAAAAGATCGAGTATTCTCGATCTTTTTTAGTATTTGGCCGCCTATCTCATTAAATGAGAAATCAAGATAAAGCCAACTGCAAGATGAAATTTCTACTAAATTAAGCTATAATGAAGAGTATGAAAGTTCTACTTTATCTTGAAGGAAAATCGGTTCTTGAAAAATCAGGAATCGGACGGGCTCTCCACCATCAGATGCATGCCTTGGACTTGGCGGGGATTCCCTATACAACGGACATCTTGGGTGATTATGATGTCGTTCATATTAATACTTATGGGCCACGCAGTTTGATGTTGTTGCACGCTGCAAAACGCCGTGGCAAGAAGGTCATCATGCATGGCCATTCGACACGTGAGGACTTTGAGAATTCATTCATCGGTTCTAACCTTTTGGCTCCACTTTTTGGGAAATACTTGGCCCACATGTATCAAAAGGCCGATTACGTGATTACGCCATCTGAGTATTCCAAAAAATTGATTCAGTCTTACGGAGTTACGACACCAATCATTGCTGTTTCAAATGGGATTGATTTGAAAAAATACGGTAAGGATCCACGTAAGGAAGAAGTTTTCCGAGACTACTTTGGTATCAAGGAAGGACAGCCAGTGGTGATTTGTGCGGGTCTTTATTTCCAACGCAAGGGAATTGAAGATTTCGTCAAGGTTGCCGAAAAGATGCCTCATGTTCGTTTTATTTGGTTAGGTAGTATCAGCAAATGGTTGATTCCTAAGAAGATTCGAGACATTGTCAATGGTAAGCATCCTGATAATGTCAGCTTCCCAGGTTATTTCAAGGGAGCCGTCTTCCAGGGAGCCATGAGTGGTGCTAATGCTTTCTTTTTCCCATCTTACGAGGAAACTGAAGGGATTGTGGTGCTAGAAGCCTTTGCCAGTCACCAGCATGTAGTTTTGCGTGATATTCCTGTTTATGAAGGCTGGGTTGATGACAAATCGGCCTCATTTGGGCACAACGTGGACGAATTTGTAGTAGCCTTGCAAGATATTATCGATGGTAAAGTGGACAAACGTGAAGAAGGCTATAAGGTTGCAGAAAGTCGCTCGATTGATGATGTCGCCCAAAAGCTTGTTGAAGCCTACAAAGAAGTATTGGAGATTTAAATGCGTATCGGATTGTTTACAGATACCTATTTTCCACAGGTATCAGGTGTTGCGACTAGTATTCGCACGCTGAAGACGCAGTTGGAAAAAATGGGACATACAGTCTTTATCTTTACCACGACTGATAGAGATGTTGGCCGCTATGAAGACTGGCAGATTGTCCGTATTCCGAGTGTGCCTTTCTTTGCTTTTAAGGATCGCCGTGTAGCTTATCGTGGCTTTTCCAAGGCACTAGAGATTGCTAAACAATATAAGCTTGATATTATTCATACGCAGACAGAGTTTTCATTAGGTCTGCTAGGGATTGCCATTGCACGCGAACTTAGGATTCCTGTTGTGCATACCTACCATACTCAGTATGAAGACTATGTCCGCTATATTGCCAAAGGTATGGTTATCCGTCCAAGTATGGTTAAGTACATTGTTCGTGGCTTTATGAGCGATTTGGATGGAGTCATCTGTCCGAGTGAGATTGTTTATGACCTTTTGCTCAAGTACAAGGTTGCAGCTGAAAAACGTGTCATTCCAACTGGAATTGAACTTGAAAAATTCCAACGTCCAGAGATTACTGAAGATGATGTGGCAGACTTGAGATCCAAGCTTGGTATCGCCTCTGATGAGACCATGTTGTTGAGCCTCTCTCGTGTGTCCTATGAGAAAAACATCCAGGCTGTGCTGGCTGCTCTCCCTTCTGTTTTGGAGGAAGACGACAAGGTGCGTTTGGTTGTGGCTGGTGACGGTCCTTACCTACCAGATCTTAAGTCTCAAGCCAAAAAACTAGGTATTCAGGACAAGGTGGTTTTCACTGGTATGATTGCGCCTAGTGAGACAGCTCTTTATTATAAGTCTGCTGATTTCTTCATTTCGGCTTCAACCAGTGAGACTCAAGGCTTGACCTATCTGGAAGCCTTGGCTAGTGGTACCCCAATCATTGCTCACGGAAATCCTTATTTGGATAATGTGATTACAGACCAGATGTTTGGAACGCTTTATTATCATGATAATGATTTAGCTGGGGCCATTTTGGAAGCAGCCATTGCAACACCAGAAAAAGACGAAACTAAGTGGGCTGACAAGCTTTATGAAATTTCTGCGGAAAACTTTGGAAAACGTGTCTATGAGTATTACTTGGACCTTACGATTTCTAAGGATTTCCACAATGATTTGAATGGTGAAGATAGTACCATGAAACGCTTGACGCGTATGGTAACTTATTTGCCGACTAAGGCTATTACCTTGCCTGTTAATGGCTCTGTTCGTATCCTTAAAGGATCAGCCAAACAGGTCAAGAAAATCAGAAATATCACGAAACTTTTGGATTAGGAAAGCTACCAGATTTTCCTAGTCAGATAAAATCTTAGAATTGATTAATAAAAGAGATAATTAGCTTGAAAAATTACAGTTTCATGCTATAATAACGCATAGAGACATATCAGTCATGGGAAATCTTTCAGAGAGCGTGTGGTGCTGGAAATCACGCAGAGGACATGATTGGGACTACTCGATTAACTTTTTATGCAAACATAAAACGGTGGCCACGTTAGAGCCAATCAGAGGTGTAGGACAGACTCGTTTTTTGTCGTACATGAACTAAGGTGGAACCACGTTGCGACGTCCTTTTTAGGATGTCGCTTTTTATATTGTTTGGTATGCTTTACAATTTTTAGAATGTCTAGTTTAGATAGAAAAGCTTTACTTTGTGACTATATATTTTCTCTTTGATTACTAAAAGGATTGTTTAGAACGAGGTGACACTATCTTTTTAGGTGAGGGAGAATTTTATGGGGTTCAAATATGAAGCTATCAAGGCCTACTTGATTGACCACGGTGTAGATGCTAGTCTTGCTGAGACTATGCATGCTATCTATGCTACCCAAAGACTTGGTGGAACAGCCAATGCTTATTTTCTTATTGTTTTTACAGAAAAAGAGGTTTTCATTATCTCGATTACTCCTTTAGGACAATTAGGAAAGATTATCGCTACACTTCCTGAAGAGATGATTAGGTCCTATCAGTTTAAGAAACGTTTGTTCATTGGTTACAAACTTCGTTTCGTTCTAACTGATGATAGGGAGCTAGACTTTAATATCAACAAGATGATGATTGGTGCAGGTTGGCATAAGACAGAATTGCAAAGCATCCTAGAAACAAATTATTACAACAAAAATAATTAATATAGAAAGGACGAAAGGGCTCGACCTTTAGAGCTCTACATCTTAATTATGATTAACATTACTTTCCCAGATGGCGCTGTTCGTGAATTCGAATCTGGCGTTACAACTTTTGACATTGCACAATCTATCAGCAATTCTTTGGCTAAAAAAGCTCTTGCTGGTAAATTCAACGGTAAATTGATTGACACTACACGTGCCATCACTGAAGACGGAAGCATCGAAATCGTGACACCTGATCATGAAGATGCTCTTCCAATCTTGCGTCACTCAGCGGCTCACTTGTTTGCCCAAGCTGCTCGTCGTCTCTTCCCTGATATCCACTTGGGTGTCGGTCCAGCGATTGAAGATGGTTTCTACTACGACACTGATAATGAAGCTGGTCAAATTTCTAACGAAGACCTTCCTCGTATCGAAGAAGAAATGAAGAAAATCGTTAAAGAAAACTTCCCATCAATCCGTGAAGAAGTGACTAAAGACGAAGCGCGTGAAATCTTCAAAAACGATCCATATAAATTGGAATTGATTGAAGAACATTCAGAAGATGAAGGTGGTTTGACTATCTACCGTCAAGGTGAATACGTTGACCTTTGCCGTGGTCCACACGTGCCATCAACTGGTCGTATCCAAGTTTTCCACCTTTTGAATGTTGCAGGTGCTTACTGGCGTGGAAATAGCGATAATGCTATGATGCAACGTATCTACGGTACAGCTTGGTTCGATAAAAAAGATCTCAAGGCTTATCTTAAACGTCTTGAAGAAGCTAAAGAACGTGACCACCGTAAACTTGGTAAAGAACTTGATTTGTTCATGATTTCTCAAGAGGTTGGTCAAGGTCTTCCATTCTGGTTGCCAAACGGTGCGACAATCCGTCGTGTCTTGGAACGCTACATCGTGGACAAGGAAGTAGCAGCAGGCTACCAACATGTTTACACTCCACCAATTGCTTCTGTAGAACTTTATAAAACTTCAGGTCACTGGGATCACTACCGTGAAGATATGTTCCCAACAATGGATATGGGAGATGGTGAAGCCTTTGTTCTTCGTCCAATGAACTGTCCTCACCACATCGAAGTTTACAAACACCATGTGCACTCTTATCGTGAATTGCCAATCCGTATCGCTGAAATTGGTATGATGCACCGTTATGAAAAATCTGGTGCCCTTACAGGACTTCAACGTGTACGTGAAATGTCACTTAATGATGGTCATACTTTTGTAACACCTGAACAAATCAAAGATGAGTTCCAACGTACGCTTCAATTGATTATCGACGTTTACGAAGATTTCAACTTGACTGACTATCGTTTCCGTTTGTCATACCGTGACCCTAAAGATACTCACAAATATTTTGACAATGATGAAATGTGGGAAAATGCTCAAAGCATGTTGAAATCAGCCATGGATGACATGGGACTTGACTACTTCGAGGCAGAAGGTGAAGCTGCCTTCTACGGTCCAAAACTTGATATCCAAGTGAAGACTGCTCTTGGTAATGAAGAAACACTTTCAACTATCCAATTGGACTTCTTGCTTCCAGAACGCTTTGACCTTAAATACATCGGAGCTGATGGGGAAGAACACCGTCCAGTCATGATTCACCGTGGGGTTATTTCAACAATGGAACGCTTTACAGCTATCCTTATTGAAAACTATAAAGGAGCCTTCCCAACTTGGTTGGCACCTCAACAAGTGACTGTTATCCCAGTTTCAAATGAAGCCCACACAGATTACGCTTGGGAAGTTGCTAAACAACTTCGTGACCGTGGTATCCGTGTTGAAGTGGATGAACGTAACGAGAAAATGCAATACAAGATTCGTGCGTCTCAAACACAAAAAATCCCTTACCAATTGATTGTTGGTGATAAGGAAATGGAAGACGGAACTGTTAACGTTCGTCGCTATGGACAAAAACAAACACACACTGAAGCTGTGTCAGAATTTGTAGAAAATATCCTTGCTGATATTGCTCGCAAATCACGCCCAGATGCCGAATAAATCAGAAAGTCGGTTAGCTAAGCTAGCTGACTTTTTAGTAGGATAAACCATGCACGTTTTTAGGAAAAGAATTTTATTTCTGCTGGGAGCAGTACTAGTCTTTGTACTAGCGAGCTTTACTTATCATAGATTAGCCTTGCAAAGAGAGAAGATTTCTCTCAACCCTATGGGACAAATGGTGTCTGTCAATGGCCATGAAATGAGCATCTTTGTAAAGGGGGAGGGGCCACAAACTCTAGTTTTTCTTTCTGGTGCTGGAACAGCCTCTCCCATTCTAGATTTTAAAGACTTGTATGATGGGCTTTCGAAGCAGTATAAGATAGTCGTTGTTGAAAGGGCTGGCTATGGTTACAGTGAGGACACATCCAAGTCCCGAGATGTTTCTGAGGTTCTTTCAGAGACACGTCAAGCCCTAGCCAAGACCCATGTATCAGGTCCTTACATTATCCTTTCTCATTCGATGGCCTCCGTAGAGACACTTCTGTGGCAGGAAAAATATCCAGGTGAAGTGAAAGCTATCATTGGTTTAGATTGGGCCCTACCAGAAAGTTACTCCCATTTGAAAATGCATCCCCAGATTTTACGTATGGCTCGTTGGGGAAGTCAATTAGGCCTTTTAAGGTATCTTCCAAAGAGTCTCTATGTGCCAAATGAGAATCTAAGTAGTAGTGATCGCAGACTCTATCAACGGATTGCCTATCGTCAAATTTTGTCGAAGGCTATGTTAAATGAAAGCCTATCTGTTAAGAAAAATGCTAAAAAGGTTGCCTCTAGCATTGATTCGCAAATCCCAACCTTACTAATGGTATCGAATGGTGGGGGTACTGGTTTTAGCCAGAAGGACTGGCGGCATTATGCGACTAGCTTTGCAAAGGACCAGAAAAATATTGAAGTGACTTTTTATGATTCTCCGCATTATCTTTATCACTATCAGACCAAAGAGGTAGCCGAGAAGATAGAGGAGTTCATCAAAGAGACGACTGATTAAATTTACATATATTATCGAGGAGAGATGTGATGCTCATTGGTTCAAAAGCCTTTCGACACTTATGGGAGGACTGGCAAAGGGACTACCAACCATTGCAAGTGCTAAAGCTATTGCTAGCTTATATAGGGATGCCAGAGGACTTATCGGGGGAGCTTGAAGAAACCCAACACCTTTTATCTTATTTCGATCCTGACTTAGCACCGCATGATTCCTTCTGGAAGGATGTCGTGAAATTGGTAGATCTGGCTTTTCCTGATGATAGTTTGTCTAAGAATGTTTCTATAGAGCGACAAATCCATCAACTACGATACCTGATTTCTAGTCAACAGGCCCAGTATGTGCGAACGCATTATAAAAAGCCGGGGATGACAGATAAAGAAGCTTTGGCTGTCTATCTCAGATGGAAGCCTTTCACCATGTTTGATCAGGGACGTTTGCACCAGAAGGTTTCTATCTGTGATGGCAAGGCGGTTTATCCTGATGGGATTCCAAGTGTTAATCTAAAAATTCTTCTCTATAATCGGATTGAGTTTATTCTGGATAGTCAGGGAAACTTTCTCAATGAGGTCGATGCGGAGCAGGTGACTGAGAGTGGGGTGGTTAATGGTGCCAGTTTTAACTATGGTAATTTCAAACGCCACTGGCAACTGGATGTGGAGCCGGTCCAACCACATGACCCTGATTTTCGTAATCGGATGACCAAGGGCTTTCGTTCACCCAACAAATTGAAAAAACGTTGGGGACAGCAAGCGCCTGAACAGTTTGATAAATCTTTCTACAATCCAAAAGGCATCTATGCCCAGTCTCATAGGTCTTTGGCAAATGATGTCAAACGCCAAGCCAGACTTTTTCTCGCTCTGGTTTATGGCTTTAAACCGGATCAGAACAAGCAATCAAAGGAGGTTCATATGTCTAAACAACCACAAAACAATAAGGGAACAGCAGTTCTAGGCTCACTAGTCTTTATGGCCTTATACGCCCTAGGTATTTGGCACAATGCTGTCCGAGGAAATATTCCCTTTCTCATTCTTTGGAGTGTTTTACTCCTTGTTAATGTCAGCTATTTGATTTTCCGCTTGAGAAAATAAAAAAAGAAAGTGATACAGACCTAAATGGTAAGAAATTTAGGTCTGTATCACTTTTTTGTTTACATATATCTATAAATTAAGGTAACTCTATTTCACTTAACCATTCAAAGATTTCGTCATTACTATCAAAAGCAGAACCATTCTGACAGTGAAGGTCGCTTGAGTAGTTTTCTTTATCAAAAATAATTAACTTTTTCTCTTTCGAGGGTATGGATTCAAAATACTTAAAACCTAGTTGTTTATCGTAATACATATCATTGGCAGCTAAAAGTACGAGAACGGGCCCCGTAATTGTTACTTCCTTAAATTCCTTACAGCGATTAATCAAAGAAGATAGTGAGGATGCTCCAAAATTCCATTTTGCATGTTCAACCTGCCAATTTAAAAACTTATTTCTTTGAATATAAAACATAGCTAACTTTTCAACAAAACTTGGCATTGTATCACCAATGAAACGATGGAATATTCTAGGGATATTATTTTTGAAGGATTCTAGTACACTTGGGAAATAATTATATAAAACAATACTATCAAATAAGTCATTTTTATTTCCTTGTGCGCGAGCCATTAGCAAACCACCCAAGGATAGACCGATTCCGATGAAAGGTTTAGAAACTTGATTTTTGTAGTAATTAATTACGACTTGGCAAACCTTTTCCCAATTAAGAATAAATGGAAGATGATGTTCTCTAAGGACAGAGGATTGACCTGGTCCCTCAAAAATGATGACATCATAACCTTCTTCGATTCCTGCAACAACATTTGTAAAGTAAAGTTCTTCTAACAAGGCATCGAAACCACCACAGATAAAGAGTGTTCCTTTGCATGTTTTTGTCTTATGAGTGAAATAAAGAGAACGTAACGATATATCATCATAAGGAATGTTTTCCAAACGATAAGGAATTTCTAACGTATTTAGTCCCTCATAAAAATATTTAACTGATAGTTGATAGACGTCTATTTTTCTTTTATCCAAAGGGGAAAGGAAAAATTCAGAGGCTTGGAAATAACGACTGGCTCGCAAAAAAGCATGTCCTCGACTAATTTTAGAGGAATATCTTTGACTACGTTTTAATAGTTTTTCAGCACCATTTTTCCAGCCATGATACCAAGATTCGTAGTTGCCATCTGTGATTTGTCGGCAAATATTTTCAACCTCGGCAAAGTCACTTCCACCATTTGGACAGTACCACATGACACGTCGTGTTTCAAATTCGAATTCTCTTGTTTTAAAAAATACCATGCTTTGCTCCTTTCGAATGTAGTACAATAGTAACAGACTTCAATAATGAGAAAAAGAAGGTACCTAGAGGTAACATGAAAAACGAAATCTATTTACGCAAGCTTGCTCAACCTTTGTTAGGGAAATGGGCTATATTTATTATTTTAACGTTAGAAAATGAGAGACTTCATTTTGCAGAACTTGAAAGAAGGTTGAAGACTATATCTCGAAAAGTTCTTGCTCAAAATCTTCGTGAGTTAGAGTCAATTAATATCATTAGTCGTGACGGAAAAGCTAGTACAGGTTCTCCAGTTTATTATGGTTTAACTGATTTGGGAAAAGATTTTTTACCACTTTTATACCAAATAAAAAAGTGGATTAGAGACCATGAAGACTTACTTTCACGGGAATAAGGTTATTGTTTGCTAATATGAATAATACATAGTGGAGCTTCCTAGATTCCTGAAATCATCCACTGGACAAGTTCATCTAATGATTGATATTATCTAAAGAAATTCCCAAAACTTTATCTTCAATCTAAAAAAGGTTTACCAATTGGCAAACCTTTTTTGTATATTCAATGATAACTTACCACTTGCTTTCTTCTGGGATAATAATCCAGCAAATGATGTAGAAAAGAAAGCCTGTTCCGAATAAGAAAATCGCTGCAGCCCAAATGAGGCGAATAATGACAGGGTCGATGTCAAGATATTTAGCGATACCAGAACAAACACCGGCAATGATTTTGTTGTTTGGATCTCGTCTGAGTTCTTTTTTCATATGATTTACCTCCGTATGCCTTATTATACCATAACACCTAGAAGTCTAGTATTAGCTTAAGGAAGCATGAAGTAGACGATACCCAGATATTGAAGCGCTGAAGCCAGCATGATGAAGAGGTGCCAAATCATGTGGAAGTATGGTTTTTTCTTAGCATAGAAAGCTGCACCAACCGTGTATGACAATCCTCCAGCAAGCATGAGTCCCCAAAAGGCTGGCCCTGTCTTAGTGACGATAGCTGGAATAATGAAGATAACTAACCATCCCATCATCAGATAGAGGAAGAGGGAGAACTTTTCATTGATTTTTTTAGCAAAGATTTTATAGAGAATACCAAAAATTGTTGTTCCCCATTGGAGGATGATGATGCTATAGCCTAGCCATCCGCCAACCAGTGAGAGGGCAACAGGGGTGTAGCTTCCAGCAATGGCGATATAAATCATGCTGTGGTCAATAATTCTTAAAACCATCTTGTGGGGTGAATTGTAATCCATAGCATGGTAGATGGCTGAGCTCAAAAACATGAGGAATAGGCTGATAACGAAAACAGACATCCCGACAGCAGCTGTCATGCCGTAGCCATTGTTGGCATGAACAGCAGTAATTGGCAGTAAGACTAGCATGGCCACAGCACCGACGGCGTGTGTCACGCTGTTTGCCACTTCCTCACCAAAGCTAAGTTTTTTACTGAGTTTGAGGTTGGGAGAAGTATTAAAAGTAGCAGTATTAGACATTATTTCCTCCTTCAAGGTCGTTCAAAAGTTGATGGGTAGCTCGGTAGCATTGAAGCGTCTGACAGGCTGAGAGTATGACTTGTGGAGCTTCTTGAGGAAACTGACCATTCATACAGGCTACAAAGTCATTGTAGTAGCTCTTTTGGCTTTCAGCATCTGTTCGTAGGATTTCTAAGGTTTTAGCAATCTCAGAAATCTCAAAGACGGTCTTTAGACTAGTGATGACAATAAGTCTAGCTACCTGAGCAGCATTATATTTTTTCTTGATGGGTTTTGCGACATGGCCGTGTTTGACATAATTATTGACCATAGAGGCGGTTAGCCCCTTGTCGTTTGGTCCCAGAGTGCTTTGAGTGACCTGGTTGACATAGAGCAAAACCTGATCCAAATAGAGTTCAATCTCTGGTAATTCTTCCCAGAGAGGGTATTGTTGTGTTGTCAAATTATAAAAACCTCTTTATCTAGTTTTCATAACTAGATTATAACATTATAGAAATTCAAGTCAAGTCAGAACTTGGAAGATATGAAAAAGATGTTGAAATAATATTTCCAACATCTTTATTTTTTATGTGATAAGGCGGAGTGTATTGATTCTGATGCACTACTTATGGTTTCTGAGTTTCTCCAAAATTGCTTGTGCAGTTTCTTGGTTCATATGTTTGGCCTTGAGAAGTTCAGCCAAAACTTGAGGCATCTCTTCAGGACTAGCCCCAGCTAACAAGGCCAGGGATTTGGCTTGGAGTTTCATATGTCCTGCCTGTATTCCTGTTGAAGTCAGAGCTTTGAGAGCAGCTAGATTTTGTGCTAAACCAAGAGAGACGATGATACTAGCTAGTGCTTTAGCATCTGGATGATTAAGCAAGTCATGGGCGATAGAAGCACTAGGGTTAAGTCCGATAGAACCTCCACGGGTTGCGATTGGCATGGGGAGGGTTAATTCTCCAACAAGTTCCTTAGCTTCCTGATCATAAGTCCATGTGGATAGACCACAGTAGCTACCATCCTTGCTAGCATAGGCATGGCTACCAGCCTCAACTGCTCGCCAATCATTTCCAGTCGCGATAACTAGGGCATCGATACCATTGAAAATTCCCTTATTATGGGTAGCTGCTCGGTAGGGGTCCACCTGAGCCAGTTGGCTGGCCATCTCCATTTTCTTAGCCAGGTCATGTGCCTCTTCCTTATTTCGACTGAGGAAGCGCGTGCTAAGACGACAAGTCGTTGTCACAAGACTCTCAGTGGCTAGATTTGAGAGAATAGCCATAAGGCTTTGACCTTCTGATAGGTTTTCCAATTCTGGCACCAGGGCCTCCATCATAGTGTTGACCATATTGGCTCCCATGGCTTCTTGGGTATCAACGGCTAGATAGACAATGAGGAAATCTCCTTTAGTCTCAGTCCAGAGCTTGCGAGGGCCACCCCCACGCTTAACAATAGAAGGGTGAGCCTCTTTGGCAATTTCTATAAGGTCCTGACTGGCTGCTTGAATTTTACTTGAGGCAGCAACCTTATCAGGAACGTCAAAGAGGGCAACTTGGCCAATCATTTGACGGTCATGGATTGTAGTCGTGAAACCACCAGAACGCTTAATGAGTTTGCTAGCGTAGGAAGCAGCAGCCACAACTGAAGGTTCCTCGGTAACCATGGGAACCTGATAGGTCACACCATCTACCAACACATCTGGGCAAATGGCAAAGGGTAGTGTAAAGCGACCAATAACATTTTCAGCCATTTGATTGGCTGTTTCAAGGGTGAGTTGTTGGTCCTTATCCAGAAGATCTTGATTTTCCTGAGACAAAAGAGCATTTTTTTTCAAATGCTCTTTACGTTCTTGCGGTGTCTTCTTGGAAAAACCAGTCCAAGAGAGTTTAGTCATATTAATTTCCTTTGTAGATACGTTGGTGTTCAGAGATTTCAGCTAAACGGAAAGCTCCGGTTTGGTAATTAGCGAAATGAGTAGAGCCAGTGTCATCCAACTGCGCCTCTTCATAGAAAAGTTTTTCATAATCAGCAACGCTTAGTTGTTGACGCTTGGCAAAGGTATCTAGGCGGTCCGTACGAAGCAGGTCTTTGTAGCCCTCAACCAGACGCCCTGAGAAAATTTCAGAAACAGCTCCAGAACCGTAAGAGAAGAAGCCAATCTTGTCTCCGGCTTTAAAGTCTTGTGACTGTTCAAGTAGAGAAAGGAGGCCAAGATAAAGTGAGCCTGTATAGATATTTCCGATTTGGCGGCTATAGGTAATAGAGGCTTCAAAGTTACTTGTCAAACGTTCTTTATTCTCGGGATTCAAATCTTTTGGAATGATTTTATTAAGTCCCTTAAGAGCTAACTTAGGATAAGGAAGGTGGAGACAAAAAGCGGCAAAATCAGCAAAGTCAGCCTGATGGCGTTCTTGATAAACTGCCCAAGTTGTCTTCAAACTGTCAAGGTACTGCTTGGTTGAATAGATGCCTTGAACATAAGGCGTTGAACTGTAGTTTGGACGCCAGAAGTCCATGACATCACGAGTTTGTGCCACATTATCATCAGCAAGTTCCAAAATACGTGGATTCTGACTGACTAGCATAGCTACAGCACCAGCTCCCTGAGTTGACTCCCCAGAAGATCCGACACCATAGCGGGCAATATCACTAGCGATAACCAGAACTTTGCTATCTGGGTGAGTTGCCACATGCAACTTAGCATAGTTAAGTCCAGCAGTTGCAGCGTAACAAGCTTCCTTCATTTCAAAAGAACGGGCAAAAGGCTGAATACCTAAAAGACTGTGAACATAGACAGCAGCAGCCTTGGACTGGTCAATGGAAGACTCAGTAGCTACGATGACCATATCGATAGCATTTTTGTCGTCGTCATTTAAAATATCAGCCGCCGCATCAGAGGCAAGCGTCACGATATCTTCTGTAATCGGCGTAATACTGGTTGCATCAAGCATCAGCCCCTTGCTGAATTTTTCAGGCTCCGCCCCACGGACAAGAGCGAGATCAGCCATGTTTAGAACATATTGACTGGTCGCAAAACCAATCTTATCAATTCCAATAGACATATGATGTTTCCTTTTTTCTTCATTGTAGAGTATCCAGAAGATACTAATCTATAGTGATTTTACCATAAAAGAGCGCTTTCGCCTTGAAAAAACTTTGATAGTTAGTTATATCTCATTTTTTGATAGGAACTAGGGGATTTTAAACGACTTACTTTTGCTATTGCCATAGCTTATATTTCTCATTTACACCAGAATAAGGTAAAATTGAAGTGGCACTCTAGTAGTTTTCTAGCTATGTTAGAAAAGTAAAATTGTTGTTATATATTGAAATCATTGCGAGCGTTAAGTGAGACTTTCCGCTGTGAGATAAGTGTCTGTAAATAAAGTGTTTTGTTTACAGACACTCGGAATTTTTGAGACCATAGGCTCAAAAATTAGTCTTGGAACTTCGAAGAAGTTCGCAGACGCCCGTAATCACTTAAGGGAAGTCTCAAAAAATACTTTGTTTTCAATAGAATAAAGAGGAAAATCATGACAAAAGCAGACACTATATTTAAAGAAAATATCACTAAAATCATGGAAGAAGGCGTTTGGTCGGAGCAAGCACGTCCTAAATATAAGGATGGCACCACAGCCAACTCCAAATACATCACTGGAGCTTTTGCAGAATATGACTTGAGCAAGGGAGAGTTTCCTATTACCACTCTTCGTCCTATTGCTATCAAATCTGCTATCAAAGAAGTGCTTTGGATTTACCAAGACCAGTCAAATAGCCTAGATGTCCTTGAAGACAAGTATAATGTTCATTATTGGAATGACTGGGAAGTTGAAGGCGTACCTGCCAATAATGGGGACAAGCGTTCGATTGGTCAGCGCTATGGGGCGGTCGTTAAGAAGCACGAGATTATTAACCGTTTGTTAGCTCAGTTGGAGGCTAATCCGTGGAATCGCCGTAATGTCATCTCCCTTTGGGATTACGAGGCCTTCGAGGAGACAGCAGGACTTCAGCCTTGTGCCTTCCAAACCATGTTTGACGTTCGTCGTGTGGGTGAGGACATTTATTTGGATGCTACTTTGACGCAACGTTCTAACGATATGTTGGTGGCTCATCATATTAATGCCATGCAGTATGTGGCCCTTCAGATGATGATTGCCAAGCACTTTGGTTGGAAAGTTGGTAAATTCTTTTATTTTATCAACAACCTCCATATTTATGACAATCAATTTGAGCAAGCCGAAGAACTGCTCAAACGTCAGCCCTCTGATTGCCAACCACGTTTAGTTCTCAATGTTCCTGATGGGACTAATTTCTTCGATATCAAACCAGAAGATTTTGAATTGGTTGACTATGATCCTGTTAAACCTCAACTCAAATTTGACTTAGCAATTTAATAAACGTTGATAATTTAAGTCCATAAAGAGCTGGCAAAGTTTTTTCCAAGCTCTTTTTGTCTTTTTTTGTTAGAATGGATTGTAAACTTAAAAAGAAAAGGAAATACTGTGTCTAAACAACTCATTGCTATTTGGGCGGAAGCTCATAACCATGTTATTGGGAAGAATCACACCATGCCTTGGCACTTGCCTGCTGAACTAGCACATTTCAAGAAAACGACCATGGGCTCAGCAATTCTCATGGGACGTGTGACCTTTGATGGCATGAACCGTCGTTGCCTACCAGGACGTGAAACCTTGATTTTGACACGAGATAAGGACTTCGACTGTGAGGGTGTAACGACCGTTACGAGTGTTGAGGAAGCTCTGGCTTGGTTCGAACAGCAAGATAAGGACCTCTATATTGCTGGTGGTGCTGGTGTCTACAAGGCTTTTGATGGACATTATGATGCACTCATCAAGACAACTATTGAGGCTGATTTAGAGGGAGACACGTATTTTCCACAACTAGACATGACGGCATTTAAAGAGGTATCACGTGACCGCGTGGTCAAGGATGATAAAAATGCCTACGACTTTAGCATAAGTCGCTATGAAAAAGAAGGAGACTAGGTTCATGCAACGTAGTGTTTTTGGGTTATTTACTGCATTATTGGGGGTGCTTTGTGTACTCTCTGCCATTCCTGCCTTTCGCAAGAAACGTTATGGGTTAGCAGTTTTTCTCTTTTTAAATGCTTTTACTAACCTTGTCAATACTATTCACGCCTTCTATGGCACCCTATTTTAGAAAAGAGTGAGGAATAAATGGCTGGAAATCGTAATGAAGAAATGGTTTATTGTTCATTTTGTGGCAAAAACCAAGAAGAAGTAAAGAAAATTATCGCTGGGAATGGCGTCTTTATCTGTAACGAATGTGTTGCCTTGTCACAAGAAATCATTCGTGAGGAAATGGCAGAAGAAGTTTTGGCTGACTTGGCTGAAACTCCGAAGCCAAAAGAACTTTTAGATATTTTGAACAACTATGTCGTGGGGCAGGACCGTGCCAAACGTGCCTTGGCGGTAGCTGTTTACAATCACTATAAACGTATCAATTTCACAGAAAGTCGTGAAGACAATGATGTGGATTTGCAAAAATCAAATATTCTCATGATTGGACCAACTGGTTCAGGGAAGACTTTCTTGGCTCAGACCTTGGCTCGTAGCTTGAATGTTCCATTTGCGATTGCGGATGCAACATCATTGACAGAGGCAGGTTACGTGGGTGAGGACGTGGAAAATATCCTCCTCAAACTGATCCAAGCGGCAGACTTCAATATCGAACGTGCGGAACGTGGTATCATCTATGTTGACGAGATTGATAAGATTGCTAAAAAGGGTGAAAATGTATCAATCACTCGTGACGTTTCTGGTGAAGGGGTTCAACAAGCTCTCTTGAAGATTATCGAAGGAACAGTAGCCAGCGTTCCCCCTCAAGGTGGTCGTAAACACCCTAACCAAGAGATGATTCAAATTGATACTAAGAATATTCTCTTTATCGTTGGTGGTGCTTTTGATGGTATCGAAGATATCGTTAAGCAACGTCTTGGTGAGAAAATCATTGGTTTTGGTCAAAATAATAAGGCAATTGATGATGACTCATCATACATGCAAGAAATTGTGGCTGAAGATATTCAAAAATTCGGTCTTATCCCTGAGTTTATCGGACGTTTGCCAGTCCTTGCGGCCCTTGAACAGTTAACGGTTGACGACTTGGTTCGTATCTTGACAGAGCCTAGAAATGCCTTGGTTAAACAGTACCAAACCCTCTTGTCTTATGATGGGGTTGAACTGGAGTTTGACCAGGATGCTCTTGAAGCTATTGCAAGTAAGGCAATTGAACGTAAGACCGGTGCGCGTGGCCTTCGCTCTATCATTGAGGAAGTCATGATGGATGTCATGTTTGAAATTCCTAGTCAGGAAGATGTTACTAAGGTTCGTATTACAAAAGAAGCCGTTGACGGCACAGCTGCTCCAGTTTTGGAAACAGCATAAGGAGGTTCTATGGCTGAAGAACAAGTCCTAAATACGCACAATGCTGAGATTTTGCTCAGTGCGGCAAATAAGAGCCACTATCCCCAAGATGACCTCCCTGAGGTTGCCCTAGCAGGACGCTCGAATGTTGGTAAATCAAGCTTTATCAATACACTTCTTGGTCGTAAAAACCTAGCACGTACTTCTGGGAAACCAGGGAAAACTCAGTTGCTTAATTTCTACAATATTGACGATAAGCTTCGTTTTGTGGATGTGCCAGGTTACGGTTATGCCCGTGTGTCTAAAAAAGAACGTGCCAAATGGGGCAAAATGATTGAGGAGTACCTCGTGACTCGAGATAATCTTCGTGTCGTTGTTAGCTTGGTTGACCTCCGACATGAACCAACTCAAGACGATATCCAAATGTATGAATTTCTCAAGTATTATGAAATTCCGGTCATCGTTGTAGCGACTAAGGCTGACAAGATTCCTCGCGGAAAATGGAACAAGCACGAATCAATTATTAAGAAAAAACTCAATTTCGATAAAAATGACCATTTCATCGTCTTTTCATCTGTCACACGTGACGGTTATGATGAAGCATGGGATACGATTTTAGCAGAATTATAAAAAGAGCTCGGAGAGATTCGAGTTTTTTTCTTGCGATAGTTTTTGTCTATCTCTTTGATAGTTTCCACCTATTATCCAAGGGGATGATATTGTGATAAGCTTGTTTTATTACATCTATTGGAGGAATCTATGGAAAATCATAATTATGAAAATGAAGGTCAGTTTCAACGGAAGATGACCTCACGCCACCTCTTTATGCTCTCTCTAGGTGGTGTCATTGGTACCGGTCTCTTTCTTAGCTCAGGCTATACGATTGCACAAGCAGGCCCTCTTGGTGCGATACTATCTTATCTTGTGGGGGCTATCGTTGTTTACTTAGTCATGCTTTCATTAGGTGAGCTAGCTGTTGCTATGCCAGTAACGGGATCCTTTCACACCTATGCCACTAAATTTATCAGTCCGGGAACCGGCTTTACGGTAGCTTGGCTTTATTGGATTTGTTGGACGGTAGCCTTGGGAACAGAATTTCTGGGTGCGGCCATGTTGATGCAACGTTGGTTTCCATCAGTTCCGGCTTGGATGTTTGCGGCATTCTTTGCCTTGGTGATTTTTGGAATTAATGCTCTGAGCGTAAGGTCTTTTGCGGAAGCGGAATCTTTCTTCTCTTCTATAAAGGTTATTGCTATCTTGGTTTTTATCATCCTAGGTCTGGGGGCTATGTTTGGTTTGGTCAGCTTTGATGGTCATCGTGAAGCTATTATGTTCAAGCATTTGACGGCTAATGGTCTCTTTCCAAATGGTGGTCTTGCCATTGTGTCAGTCATGTTGGCGGTTAACTACGCCTTTTCGGGAACAGAGTTAATCGGTATCGCAGCTGGTGAGACAGATAATCCTAAAGAGGCTGTTCCACGCGCTATTAAAACGACCATTGGACGCTTGGTTATCTTCTTTGTCTTGACCATTGTGGTATTGGCTTCGCTTCTTCCCATGAAAGAAGCAGGGGTATCTTCAGCACCTTTCGTTGATGTTTTTGACAAGATGGGGATTCCATTTGCGGCAGACATCATGAACTTTGTAATCTTGACAGCTATTCTTTCTGCTGGGAATTCGGGACTCTACGCTTCAAGCCGTATGCTTTGGTCTTTGGCCAATGAGGGAATGCTCAATAAAAAGCTAGTGAAAATTAATAAACATGGAGTTCCAATGACAGCCCTTTTGATTTCCATGGCAGGAGCAGTTTTATCGCTTTTTTCAAGTATCTATGCTGCAGATACGGTTTATCTAGCTTTGGTATCAATCGCTGGTTTTGCAGTTGTTGTTGTCTGGCTCTCCATTCCTTTGGCACAAATCAACTTCCGTAAACAGTGGAATTTAGAACATTCTGATGATGAGTTGGATTACAAGACACCGTTTAATCCAATCCTCCCTTATATCACAATTGTTCTCTTGGCCATTTCTGTGTATGGGATTGCTTGGGATAGTTCACAACGTGCGGGACTTTACTTCGGTATTCCTTTCATGATTTTCTGTTACCTCTATCACTACCTTCGCTTTAAAAAATGGTAAGGAGGCCTTGTATGGCAACATTTAAAGATTATTTGGAAAATAAATCTCCCCTCATTCTTCATGGAGCTCTAGGAACAGAGATGGAAGCCCTGGGGTATGATATTTCAGGTAAGCTCTGGTCAGCTAAGTACCTTATTGAAAAGCCAGAAGTTATTCAAGAAATTCACGAAACCTATGTAGCCGCTGGGGCTGACTTGATTACCACATCGTCTTATCAGGCGACCTTGCCAGGTTTGGTAGAGGCAGGACTTACTGAGAAAGCAGCGGAGCAGATTATCGCCCTGACGGTCCAGTTGGCAAAGGCTGCACGTGATAAGGTATGGGCAGCATTAGATGAGACTGAGAAGGCAAAGCGTCCTTATCCATTGATTTCTGGAGATGTCGGTCCTTACGCAGCTTATTTGGCTAATGGTTCTGAGTATAGTGGTGATTATGGTCAAATTACTATCGAGGAGCTTAAGGAGTTTCATCGGCCTAGGATTCAAATTCTCCTAAATCAAGGTGTGGATTTGTTAGCTTTGGAAACTATTCCAAATCGTTTAGAAGCACAAGCCTTGATTGAACTCCTGGCTGAAGAATTTCCAGAATCAGAAGCTTATCTCAGTTTTACAGTCCAAGAATCAGGCACTATCAGTGATGGGACTTCTTTAGATGAGATTGCCAAGCTTGTTTCCCAGTCAGACCAAATCTTGGCCCTAGGAATCAACTGTAGTTCGCCTCTTCTTTATGATCAGGCTCTTGCTATTCTTAAAAATGCTGGAAAAGCCCTCATTACTTACCCCAACTCAGGTGAGGTTTATGATGGCAGTACGCAGACTTGGAAAACTAAGGATAAGGATGCTCTAACCTTAGTTGAACATAGTAAAGATTGGCATGCTCAGTTTGGAGTTAAGATTTTAGGTGGCTGCTGCCGCACACGTCCAAATGACATTAAAGCCTTATATAAAGAGTTTAGAACCTAGTCAAATTTCTAATTATTTGTTATAATAGAAGACTGTAAGGCTATGAGCTCTACACATTATTAGTAGAAAATGAAGCCAGCGTTAAGCTGGTTTTTAAAATGAAGAGGAAAATATGACCTACGAACAAGAATTTCTAAAAGACTTCGAAGCCTGGGTTGTTACCCAAGTTAAAGTAAACGAAACGGCCTTGGCCGCTAGCAAGAAAATCTGGGAAGAAGACGGCGATGAACGTGCACGTGATGCAAGTTACCGCTATGAAGCTAAATTGGATGCTTACAATTTCCTAATTGGTAAGTTTGCCAACTATCGTGCTGGCAAAGGTTTCCATGATATGCCAGATGGCTTGTTCGGGGAACGTCACTATTAATAAAGGATGAAAAAGAAAATGGCGATACTACTTTATAGAAAGGTATCGTCTATCAAAATAGGAGAAAACTAAACATGGCTAAAGTAAAAAATAAAAAGAAAGCTTTTAAACACCGTTTGAAAAAACAAGGACTTTTCAATAATGTTAAAGCCCCTGTTCCACCCGTTGCGCCTGTTCCACCAGTGCCACCAGTAGCACCACAACCTGTTGCTGAAACTAAGACAGTTGCTAAGGAAGAAGTAGCAGCCAAAGACCTTAGTCTTGACGCTTTCGCAGAACTTCCAGAAGTTGATGGCCTTCGTTCAAACCTTGTAGAAACTCTTTATAATGAAGGTTTGACTTCAGTAGAGGCTTTTGCTACTGTGACTGAAGAAGAAGTTCTTGCCCTCAAGGGTGTCGGACCTGCGACAGTTAAAAAATTGAAAGAAAATGGTGTTAGCTTCAAAGCTTAAACCTAAAAAAAGATCCGAGGTGTAGCCTTCGGATTTTTTATTGTTTTAGAAAGCATTGCTTGATTAGAAAAACAAGAAAACCACTAGTAAATCTAGTGGTTAGTAGGTCTGGATTGTTTATTTCTTTGGATTTTGTTTGGTTAAATTAAGTCCAAAAGGTACCAAGTTTTCTTGATGCCTGCGGATGCGCCCCATATTTTCAGTGTGGCGGAAGATGATAAGCAAAGCCATGATGGTAAGAACCCCAGTGAAAATAAGGTCATAGCCATCTAGTAAGAAATGGATGGCTGGAAACACAGCTAAGGTAATAAGTCCAACAATTGCTGCAGTGACACTTGAAAATGAAATCATGCTGGTTAGATAGAGTGTTAGGACAAAGACCAAGAGCAGGAATACACAGTAGAGTGGGGCAAAGCCAAGAAGCACCCCTGCACTTGTCGCAACGGCCTTCCCACCTTTAAATCCAGCAAAGATTGGAAAAACATGTCCGATAATGGCAAAGAAACCAATGATTAGAGGTGAAACCTCTGTAACACCAAGCCAGATAGGTAGCAGAACAGCCAAGGTCCCCTTGAACATATCAACCAAGAAGGTGATGGTACCAGCAGTCTTACCTAGAACACGAAAGGTATTGGTTGTTCCAGTATTTCCAGAGCCGTGCTCACGAAGATTGGTATGGAAGAATAGTTTCCCAATCCAGAGGCCGGTCTGAATGGAACCTAACAAGTAGGCGATTAGGATTAACAATAAGATTTTCATGAGATAATTATAGCATACAGCCTAGTAATTGACAAAGTCAGTCAGCCTTAAGATATCTTTTGGACTTTCTTGATTTCTTTTGCAAATTCTTCTGAAAACTTATAAAATAATAAGGATGAAAATTTTGGAGGTCACTCTTGGCTAAAAAAGAAATAAATGTAAATAATTATAATGATGATGCCATTCAGGTACTAGAAGGGTTGGATGCGGTTCGCAAGCGCCCAGGAATGTACATTGGCTCAACGGATGGAACAGGACTTCACCACCTAGTTTGGGAGATTGTCGACAATGCGGTCGATGAAGCTCTTTCTGGTTTTGGTGATGTCATCGCTGTCACCCTAAATAAGGATGGTTCCGTTTCTGTTTCTGACTCTGGACGTGGGATGCCGACAGGTATGCATGCCATGGGTAAACCAACAGTTGAAGTTATTTTCACTGTTCTCCACGCGGGTGGAAAATTTGGACAGGGTGGTTATAAGACTTCTGGTGGTCTTCACGGTGTGGGTTCTTCAGTTGTTAATGCGCTATCTAGCTGGCTTGAGGTAGAAATTACCCGTGACGGTAGTGTTTATCGTCAGCGTTTTGAAAATGGGGGTCACCCTGTAACAGGACTTGAAAAAATCGGCAAGGCACCTAAATCTAAGACAGGTACAAAAGTTACCTTTATGCCTGATGCTAGTATCTTTTCAACGACTGATTTCAAATTTAACACCATTTCAGAACGTCTCAAAGAATCAGCCTTCCTTCTTAAGAATGTCACTATGACATTGACAGACTTGCGTGGCGAAGAAGAAGTTCGTGAAGAATTCCACTATGAAAATGGGGTTCAAGACTTTGTATCTTACTTGAATGAGGACAAGGAAACGCTGACACCAGTCATCTATATTGATGGGGACCAGCAGGATTTCCATTTGGAATTAGCCCTTCAGTATAATGACGGTTACTCTGACAATATCCTTTCCTTTGTCAATAATGTCCGTACTAAGGACGGAGGTACCCACGAAACGGGCTTCAAATCTGCCATTACCAAGGCTCTTAACGACTATGCTCGTAAAACAGGTCTTCTCAAAGAGAAGGATAAGAACCTTGAGGGGTCAGATTATCGTGAAGGTTTATCAGCAGTTATCTCGCTCTTGGTTCCTGAGGAACACCTTCAGTTTGAGGGCCAAACCAAGGACAAACTTGGATCTCCTTTAGCTCGTCCCATTGTCGATAGTATTGTTTCAGAGCACTTGACCTACTTCCTTATGGAAAATGGAGATCTGGCTTCTAACTTGGTGCGTAAGGCTATCAAGGCCCGTGATGCCCGTGAAGCTGCTAGAAAAGCACGTGATGCCAGCCGAAATGGTAAGAAAAATAAAAAAGACAAGGGGCTCTTGTCAGGAAAATTGACGCCAGCCCAGTCTAAAAATGCTAAGAAAAATGAGCTTTATCTGGTCGAAGGGGATTCTGCCGGCGGTTCAGCCAAACAAGGCCGTGATCGTAAATTCCAGGCCATTCTTCCTCTTCGAGGGAAGGTCCTCAACACTGAGAAAGCCAAAATGGCAGACATTCTCAAAAATGAAGAAATCAATACCATGATTTACACTATTGGTGCAGGTGTTGGAGCTGATTTTAACCTTGACGATATCAACTACGACAAGATTATCATCATGACCGATGCCGATACCGATGGGGCTCACATCCAGACCTTGCTACTTACTTTCTTCTATCGTTATATGCGTCCACTGGTTGAAGCAGGACATGTTTATATCGCTTTGCCTCCTCTTTACAAGATGTCTAAAGGGAAAGGCAAGAAGGAAGTTGTCGAATATGCTTGGACTGATGGGGAACTTGAGGAACTTCGTCAAAAATTTGGTCGTGGAGCTATTCTCCAACGTTACAAGGGGCTTGGTGAGATGAATGCTGACCAGCTTTGGGAAACAACTATGGATCCAGAGACCAGAACGCTTATCCGAGTAACTATTGACGACCTAGCGCGTGCCGAACGTCGTGTCTCAGTTCTTATGGGAGATAAGGCGGCACCACGCCGTCAATGGATTGAAGATAACGTTAAATTTACCTTGGAAGAAAGCGGCGCATTTTAAGTTGCAGGCCAGAAGGGAATGTAATAAGATAGAGTTAGGGAGAGCGCTTACTATCAATAGATACTTGGGATTATAAAGAAACAAGTTGATTATTTTCTACATCGTTTATTAACTATTTGCAGTGTCATTGACTAGAAATCAATGGAGGTAGAAAAATGGATTTTAATGTTATCGATTACCTAGCTTACCATGCAGATGTAGCTTTTCCTGCTATTATTCTTATGGTTATTGTTTCTACCATATACTTAATTTTTTATGGCATACGACCTATAAAAACACGCTTTTTTATCCTTTTTCTTCTATCTATAGTTTCCCTCATAATCTTCGTGGTGGATAATCCTCTCTATTCTTATTTTGGAAGTCCATACTCAGGTTTATTATTTGTTTTTTACTATATGTTGATCTTTTCAGTGTTTTATGTGCCATTCTCGCTAATAGCTTTTATAAAAAGTCTTCTACATTTAATACGCTTTCAAACCAAATATTCAATCTTACTAGTTATTAATAGTTTCTTTGCCACATTACTGGCTTTCCTCAACCTGCTCTTTTTACAAGGGGCTTTGGGATTTCTCCCTGCTTCATCTATGTACCTTATTTTTCTTCTCCTAGCGATAATTGGTATTGTTCAAGCTATAATAGGAGGAAAGGAAAATGAAGAAAATAAAGACTATATTGCTAAGTCAGGAAAAGACAGTATGAGGTAAATCTATGTTGTCTAAGGTATTAAGTTTTTTACTTTACTATCCTCAAGTGGTGTTTCCTGTATGTGGAGGGGCAATAGCTTATTTAAGCGTTTATAAAAAGAGACCACTAAAAACACGCTTTTTGATCTTGCCTATACTAGTAGTAATAACCTTCCTTCTATCTTTGATAGACAATCCCTTCTCACAGAGGACCTACACGGGGTTGTTATTGGCTTTCTACTATGTCTATGTTTTTTCTCCCCTAAGTGTTGTTTGTAGTATCACATCTCTTTTAAAAAGTATCTATCATTATAAGCTATTCCGTATGCCATTAGCTCTAGTTCTCGTAATCAACTCCTCTATAATGACTTGTTTAACACTCATAAACTTTATCTTATTCTTTGGTGAACTTTCTACTTCATTGACTCTATCTTGTGTATTTTTCATTTTAATTGCGATAAGTACAGTGGTTCAATTTGTGGTTGGAGAAATAGAAACTAGGAAGGTGAGAACCATTCTTCTACAGTTACAAAGTCAAGGAAAGACATTGTAATTAGAGGTGTTGCAGTGAAGTAGGGGATCTACTATTTGTCTTTTATATTATTTCAAATCATTACTTAAACTAAAAAATAAAGAGAAATCTTATGTCTAATATTCAAAATATGTCCCTTGAGGACATCATGGGGGAGCGTTTTGGACGCTACTCCAAATACATTATTCAGGAGCGTGCGCTTCCTGACATTCGTGACGGTTTGAAACCCGTTCAACGTCGTATTCTTTATTCCATGAATAAGGATGGCAATACTCATGACAAGGGTTATCGTAAATCTGCCAAGTCGGTGGGTAACATCATGGGTAATTTCCACCCACATGGTGATAGCTCTATTTATGATGCCATGGTCCGTATGTCTCAGGACTGGAAGAATCGTGAAATCTTGGTTGAGATGCACGGTAACAACGGTTCTATGGACGGTGATCCACCAGCGGCCATGCGTTATACAGAGGCACGCTTGTCAGAGATTGCTGGCTACCTTCTTCAAGATATCGATAAAAACACTGTTCCTTGGGCTTGGAACTTTGATGATACAGAGAAGGAACCAACTGTTTTACCTGCAGCCTTTCCAAACCTCTTGGTCAATGGTGCTACAGGGATTTCTGCTGGTTATGCCACAGACATTCCACCGCATAATCTGGCAGAAGTCATCGATGCCGTTGTCTATATGATTGACCACCCATCTGCTAAACTGGACAAGTTGATGGAATTCTTGCCTGGCCCAGATTTCCCAACAGGTGCTATTATTCAGGGGAAAGATGAGATTCGTAAGGCTTACGAAACAGGTAAGGGCCGAGTAGTTGTGCGTTCGCGTACTGAAATTGAACAACTTAAAGGTGGCAAGGAACAGATTATTGTTACTGAGATTCCTTACGATGTTAATAAGGCGGTTCTTGTTAAAAAAATCGATGATGTTCGAGTCAATAACAAGGTTCCAGGCATTGCAGAAGTTCGTGATGAGTCTGACCGTACAGGGTTGCGTATTGCTATTGAACTTAAGAAGGATGCTGACAGCCAAACTATTCTTAACTACCTTTTGAAATATACGGATCTTCAGGTCAACTACAATTTCAACATGGTGGCTATTGATAATTTCACCCCACGTCAAGTTGGCTTGCAAAAGATTTTATCTAGCTACATTGCCCACCGTCGTGATATTATCGTTGCTCGTTCAAAATTTGACAAGGAAAAAGCTGAAAAACGTCTTCATATTGTCGAAGGTTTGATTCGTGTTATTTCTATTTTGGATGAGGTTATCGCTCTTATCCGAGCTTCTGAAAATAAGGCTGATGCTAAGGAAAATCTTAAGGTCAGCTATGATTTTTCAGAAGAACAGGCCGAAGCTATCGTGACCTTGCAACTTTATCGTTTGACCAATACGGATATCGTTACTCTCCAAAATGAGGAAGCCGATTTACGTGAGCAGATTGCGACCTTGGCTGCCATCATTGGAGACGAGCGTACCATGTTTAATGTCATGAAACGTGAACTTCGTGATATCAAGAAGAAATTTGGTAATGACCGTCGTTCAGAGTTGCAAGCAGAAACCAAGACCATTGAAATTGATACCGCAAGTTTGATTGTTGAGGAAGAAACCTATGTCAGCATCACTCGTGGTGGCTATGTCAAACGTACTAGCCCACGTTCTTTCAATGCTTCAACGATTGATGAAGTCGGAAAACGTGATGATGATGATTTGATTCTGGTTCAGCAGGCTAAGACGACACAGCATCTCTTGATGTTCACTAACCAGGCCAATGTGATTTATCGTCCAATCCATGAGTTGCCAGATATTCGTTGGAAGGATTTGGGAGAGCATTTATCACAAACCATCACTAATTTATCTAAGGATGAAGAAGTGCTTTACGCCGAAATCCTGGATGATTTTGAAGCTGGTACTTACCTAGCAGCTACCAAGCTGGGTCAGATTAAACGTTTCGAACGCAAGGAATTTACGCCATGGCGTACCTACAAGTCTAAGTCGGTTAAATATGCTAAACTCAAGGATGATAGTGATTTTATTGTCACAGTCACTCCAATTCAATTGGATGATATCATGATTATCACTCAAAGAGGTTATGCCCTTCGCTTTAATGCGGACGAAGTGCCAGTAGTTGGGGCCAAGGCAGCAGGTGTTAAGGCAATCAATCTTAAGGATGATGATATCGTTCAGGCTGTTTTTGTGGCAAATACTCAAAGTTTCTACCTTCTAACACAAAGAGCCAGTCTCAAACGTGTGGCTACAGCTGATATCCCACAGGCTAAGCGAGCTGGTCGAGGTCTCCAAGTTCTTCGTGAGCTTAAGACGAAACCACATCGCGTCTTTATGGCTGGTCCAGTCTTTACAGAAAATTCTGGTGGTGAGATAGATCTTCTAGCAACACCAGCAGAAGAGACTCCTCAGACCTTGCTTGTGACAGCCACGACAGGTGAAACTGCAGAGGTTGATTTGTCCCTTCTAAATCTTTCAGATCGTACTAGCAATGGAAGTTTTATTGAAGGGTTAGCAGACAAAGAAGTCTTTTCTGCTAAGATTATTGAAAAATAATGATAAAAAAGCTTTGTTCTCTTACTAGAGAGCAGAGTTTTTTCTTTAAGAGACTAAAGAACTGTTTTAAAAAGAATTGTCAGAATTTTGCAACATAACCTTGAAATTTTCAATGAAAAGGACTATACTAGAAAGCACATAGTAACAGAAAAGAGGACATACACATGACAGTTGATTTAGACTGGGAAAATTTAGGATTTAATTACCGTAAACTTCCATTCCGTTATATCTCATATTTCAAAGACGGCAAATGGGACGAGGGGCATTTGACTGAGGATGCAACTTTGCATATTTCAGAAGCATCTCCAGCCCTTCACTATGGTCAAGAAGCTTTTGAAGGACTCAAGGCTTACCGTACTAAAGATGGCTCTATTCAATTGTTCCGTCCAGATGAAAATGCCAAACGTTTGCAACGTACTGCTGATCGTCTTTTGATGCCACAAGTTTCTGTCGACAAATTTGTAGATGCATGTAAACAAGTTGTGCGTGCCAATGAAGAATACGTTCCACCATATGGTACAGGTGCTACACTTTATCTCCGTCCACTTTTGATTGGGGTTGGTGATATTATTGGTGTGCATCCAGCAGATGAGTATATCTTTACTATTTTTGCAATGCCAGTAGGAAACTACTTCAAGGGTGGTTTGGCTCCAACAAACTTCCTTATTCAAGATGATTATGACCGTGCTGCGCCACATGGTACAGGTGCTGCTAAGGTTGGTGGTAACTACGCAGCAAGTATGTTGCCAGGTAAGATTGCACATGACCGTAACTTCTCTGATGTTATCTACCTTGATCCAGCAACTCACACTAAGATTGAAGAAGTGGGTTCTGCAAACTTCTTTGGTATCACAGCTGATAACGAATTTATTACACCACTCAGCCCATCTATCTTGCCATCTATCACCAAGTTCTCATTGCTTCACTTGGCTGAAAATCGCTTCGGTATGAAAGCTATCCAAGGTGATGTTAAGATTTCTGAATTGGATAAATTTGTTGAAGCAGGTGCCTGCGGTACAGCTGCCGTTATCTCACCAATTGGTGGGGTACAACATGGTGATGACTTCCATGTCTTCTACTCAGAAACAGAAGTAGGTCCTGTAACACGTAAACTTTATGATGAGTTGACAGGTATCCAATTTGGTGATGTTGAAGCACCAGAAGGATGGATTGTCAAAGTTGACTAATTCTTAATAGTAATTGATTATTTTAAGGCTTGCTCTTGCAAGCTTTTTTCTTTTTCGGTAGAATTAAGGAGATACATTAAGAAAGGATGGCTCGAGCCAAGTATCGGGTATAAATCTATGAGTAAAAAAGATAAGAAAATTGAAATCCAAATTAATGATGCTAAAGTAGTCGTCAACAAAGCAACCATCGAAGGTTTTGAACTTCTTGTTGGCAAGAAAGTGATTGGACAAATTGTAGAAATTGATGGTAAGTTTGCCGTTGTTGACAAGGAAAATGTTGCAGGTTTCCACAAAAAAATGGATGATGCAGTAGCTGCCATTATTGAATCGTACAATCTTAATCATTAAAATCCAAAGTAAAGGCTTGCTTTGGTCAAGAAACTGTGATATACTATTTCTTGTTCTTAAGGAGAGATAGCGAAGAGGCTAAACGCGGCGGACTGTAAATCCGCTCCTTCGGGTTCGGGGGTTCGAATCCCTCTCTCTCCATGTCTAAGAAACTGAATCGGAATAGTCGATATCAAGTACTTAGATGTTTTTTTATAGCATTTTGCTATTGGGGTATAGCCAAGCGGTAAGGCAAGGGACTTTGACTCCCTCATGCGTTGGTTCGAATCCAGCTACCCCAGTAAAAGGTATCGGGTGCATTGGCACCGTCTATGTTAACCATTGTCTTTGCGGGTACCTTTAAAAATATATTGTTATCAAGGGTCAGAATTGGCTGGCTCTTGTTGGAGGATCTTTTTAGAATGAACGAATTTGAAGAATTGCTAAACAGTGTTAGCGAAGTTAACACAGGTGACGTTGTAACAGCTGAAGTTATCTCAGTAGATAATGATCAAGCAAATGTTGTTATCGAAGGAACTGGTATCGAAGGTGTTTTGACACGTCGTGAATTGACAAACGACCGTGACGCAAACGTTGCAGACCTTGTTAAAGTTGGTGAAACACTTGAAGTGCTTGTTCTTCGTCAAGTTGTTGGTAAAGATACTGATACTGTAACTTACCTTGTATCTAAAAAACGCTTGGAAGCTCGCAAAGCTTGGGATAAACTTGTTGGTCGTGAAGAAGAAGTTGTTACTGTTAAAGGAACACGCGCTGTTAAAGGCGGACTTTCAGTTGAATTTGAAGGTCTTCGTGGATTTATTCCAGCTTCAATGATCGATACTCGTTTTGTTCGTAACACTGAACAATTTGTAGGTCAAGAATTTGACGCTAAAATTAAAGAAGTTGATCCAGCTGAAAACCGTTTCATCCTTTCACGTCGTGAAGTTGTTGAAGCTGAAGCTGCAGAAGCTCGTAAAGAAGTCTTCTCTAAACTTGAAGTTGGTTCAATCGTAACTGGTAAAGTTGCTCGTTTGACAAGCTTCGGTGCTTTCATCGACCTTGGTGGTGTTGACGGACTTGTTCACGTGACTGAATTGTCTCACGAACGTAACGTTTCACCTAAATCAGTTGTATCTGTAGGTGATGAAGTTGAAGTTAAAGTTCTTGCTATCGACGAAGAAGCAGGACGTGTATCACTTTCACTTAAAGCAACAACACCTGGACCATGGGATGGCGTTGAACAAAAACTTGCTGCTGGTGATGTTATCGAAGGTAAAGTTAAACGCTTGACTGATTTCGGTGCTTTCGTTGAAGTATTGCCAGGTATCGATGGACTTGTTCACATCTCTCAAATTTCACACAAACGTGTTGAAAATCCAAAAGATGTTCTTTCAGTAGGTCAAGATGTTACTGTTAAAGTTCTTGAAGTAAACGCTGATGCAGAACGTGTATCACTTTCTATCAAAGCGCTTGAAGAACGTCCAGCTAACGCTGAAGGCGAAAACAACGAAAAACGTCAATCACGTCCACGTCGTCCAAAACGTCAAGAAAAACGTGACTACGAACTTCCAGAAACTCAATCTGGATTCTCAATGGCGGATCTTTTCGGAGATATCGAATTGTAAGATAAAAAAGAGGCATGGAAACATGTCTTTTTTTCTATTTTAGAGTATGCTATAATAGTATACTGTTAGCACCCTTAGTGTAATGGATATCACGTAAGATTCCGGTTCTTGAGATAGGGGTTCGATTCCCTTAGGGTGCAAAAAGAAAAACGTTGAAAGATTTGTTCGTTCAACGTTTTTTACTTGCTAAGTTTTAGTGAAATTATTATGTAAAATCTTTTAGTGTCGAAAGGAGAAAGGCAAACATACAGATGAATGGCTACTAGCTTATCCTAAAATCAAAGTTGACTACTGTATTAGCGTCTCTATAGTGGATTTATTGGGGGAGACAGTTTGGCTAATCTTTTGCAATTTATTAAAGAATTTGATATAATACTCAATATCTCATATTGGGGTCGTTACGGATTCGACAGGCATTATGAGGCATATTCTGCGACTCGTGTGGCGACGTAAACGCTCAGTTAAATATAACTGCAAAAAATACTAATTCTTACGCTGTAGCAGCCTAAACACCTGCTCGCGTGACTTCTAGCAGATTGCTTATGTTTGTTTAGAGGTTTTATTGATTTATAAGCTACGTTTGACTATTGCCTAGCTGGTTGAAAAGAGATTTATAGGCTCGCAGATAGAAGGCTTGAGTTATGTGTCGCCTATCTGTTAAATGAAAGACATAACCTATGGTTGTAGACGAATATGTTGGCAGGTGTTTGGACGTGGGTTCGACTCCCACCGGCTCCATAAATACTTGAGGCGTCAGCCTTTTATTTGTGTATATAGGAATTTATTATGAAAAAACTTTTGTCTTTGACCGTTTTAGGTCTCTCACTTTTTACTCTAGCTGCTTGTGGAAAATCTTCGTCTAAGACTGAGACGAAGGGATCTCTGGATAATGAGGCTTCAAAGATTTTAACTGTTAAGCATGGGAATGTTCGCCAGAACTTTGATAAAATTACCATGGCAAATGCTTCTCAAGAATTCTCAGGAGGCTCAAATCTTGATAGCTTGAAGGGCTGGTTTGGTGAACCCTCATCAACTGGTCAAGAGCAAGCAGGAGATGCTAAGCTTGATGTTTATAATTGGCAGTATGACAATGTTGTGGTCACAGCGAAACTCTTTAACAATAGTACTGTCGTTAAGTCAATTTCAAACTTTTCTTACGTCCGTGAACCCAAAATCACACTGAAGATGTATGAAAACCTCAAAAATGGAACTAGCTATGATGATGCTGTCAAAACGCTTGGTACACCGGATGTTTATTCAATCGCTGTTTCTTCAGATGCAACAATGACACAAGCTCTTTGGTCATCAAACCTTGTCGCTAAGAAGGGTGAAACAGGTAGCCTTACTCTTAACTTTAAAAATGGTGCCTTGGAAAACAAGTCACAAGCAAATTTGATTAACAAGTAATCACAGTAAAAAATGCCTTTCTAAATCAATGAAGGCTTTTTTTTGTTATAATAAAAGGAGCGATTAAAATTATGGAGATGTAATGACCAAAAAAAGACTATTTTTTATAGGGATAGCCGGTTTAATACTGGTATTCTTATGGCCTCTTTTAAATAACTTCATCCCCTTAATCAAGGAATGGACCAACGCTAAGCATGATCAAGCCTTTTTAAGAGAAGTTTTTAAGCAGGCTAATTTCCAAAATGCACTGATCCTTCTTAGTCTCATGATTCTGTCATCGGCTATTCCTGGAGTTTCAAGTTCTATTTTTTGTATTTTTGTTGGGCTACTCTATGGCCCTTTGCTTGCGATTCCGATGAATATTATTGGTAATACTTTTGGAAATTTGACTAGTTTTGAAATTCTGAGAAGACTTGAAAAGCCAGAGAAGTCCAAACGTATGGAGAAACTCCTAAACTATATTGAAAACTTTAAGCATCGTTTTATTGGGATTTCTTTAGCCTTCTCTATTCCTTTTATACCATCAGCTCTGGTCAATTATGCTTGTGTTCAGATGAATTTACCCACAAGGACAAGGATTTTGGCAACCCTTATTGGAGTGACGCCAGTCTCGATTGTTTATGCAGTTAGTGGAGATTTGTTGCTTAATATCCGTCCGATTCGAATACCATTAGTGGCAGTACTTGCCATCTTGCTCTTTATCTCACTCGTCATTTACTTTATCCATTTTAGGAAGGAAAAAAATGAGCTTCATTCAAGTAACTAAAGAAGAATTTAACACACATGCTCAACAAGTGTCTGAGCGTTCTTTTATGCAAACGGAGGAAATGGCTAAGCTTCTTGAAAAACGTGGATTTAGCATTAGCTATGTCGCTTGGAAAGAAGGAAATAAACTAGAAGTCTCAGCAATTGTCTACAGCATGCCTATGACTGGTGGGCTTCGTATGGAGGTGAATTGTGGACCGATTCACTCAAATACAGCTCATCTAAGTGACTTTTATCAAGGTTTGAAGGACTATGCTAAGGCAAATGGTGCTCTTGAGCTGTTGATCAAACCTTATGATACTTATCAAATTTTTGATAGTAATGGTGAACCAACTGGTGAAGAGCAGAAGCAATTGATTAGTCAATTGACAGATTTAGGCTATAGCTTTGATGGTTTACAGACAGGTTATCCTGGTGGTGAGCCTGACTGGCACTATGTGAAGGATTTATCTGGGATTGAAGAAAAAGATCTTATCAAGTCTTTCAGTAAAAAAGGGAAACCTCTGGTTAAAAAAGCCAAAACCTTTGGGATTAAGCTGAAAAAACTGAAACGTGATGAGTTATCTATTTTTAAAGAAATTACTTCAGCGACCTCTGATCGTCGTGAGTATAGTGACAAGTCCCTAGATTATTACCAAGATTTTTATGATGCTTTTGGTGACAATGCTGATTTTATGGTGGCTACCTTGAATTTTCAGGATTACTATGACCATTTGGAAAGTGATCAAGCGAAGTTGGGAGCTAGAATTGTCAAATTACAGGCTGATTTAGAGGCTAACCCAAAATCTGAGAAAAAACAAAACCAATTAAGAGAGTTATCAAGTCAGTTTGAGACCTTTGATGTTCGAAAGGGCGAAGCGACTGCTTTTATTGATAAATATGGTCAGGAAGATATTGTTTTGGCTGGCAGTCTTTTTGTCTATACACCTCAAGAAGCTGTTTATCTTTTTAGTGGATCTTATCCGGAGTTTAATAAGTTTTATGCGCCAGCACTCTTACAAGAGTATGTGATGACCCAAGCCATTAAACGTGGGATTACTTTCTATAACTTCCTTGGTATTATGGGGATCTTTGATGGTTCAGATGGGGTTTTGCGATTTAAACAAAACTTTAATGGTTATATTGTACGCAAGATGGGAACCTTCCGTTATTATCCACAGCCGCTTAAATATAAAGCGATTCAAGGAGTTAAGAAACTGCTTGGCCGTTCTTAAATTTTAGAGGGTTTCTGTTTGAGTCCTCTTTCATTATACTTCTGTTTATAGAATTACGCCGTATAGTAAAAGAGTTTAGAGGAAGAAGGAGGTAAGTTGATGAAACTTGCATTATTAGGGACAGGAATGATTGTGACAGAGGTTCTTCCTGTGTTAACGACTATTGAGGGAGTTGAGCTGGAGGCTATAATGTCGACACCACGATCGCTTGATAAGGCTGAGGCTTTAGCCAAACAATATGGCTTATCTCAGGCGACTAGTGATTATGAGTTAATTTTGTCTAATCCAGAAGTTGATACGATTTATGTCGGAACGCCCAATCATACCCACTATGACTATGCTAAGAAAGCACTTTTGGCCGGAAAGCATGTTATCTGTGAGAAACCCTTCACCCTTCATTTAGAAGAGTTTGAAGAGCTAGCTAAGCTTGCTCAAGAAAAAAAGCTTCTCTTGATGGAGGCTATTACCAATCAATATCTGGCTAATTTTACAGCGATTAAGGAAGCCTTGTCTGATATTGGGGATATTAAGATTGTGAATATCAATTATTCTCAATATTCATCACGTTACGATGCCTTCAAACATGGGGAAATTGCTCCTGTCTTCAACCCTGAAATGGGTGGGGGAGCACTTAGAGATCTTAATATCTATAATATTCACCTTCTTGTTGGCCTTTTTGGTAAGCCTAATCGTGTGGAATATCTACCTAATGTGGAGCGAGGAGTGGATACGTCAGGAATTCTAGTTTTGGACTATGGTAACTTTAAGGCTGTTGCCATTGGGGCTAAAGACTGTAGTGCGGAGATTCGTTCAACTATTCAAGGGGATAAGGGAGCTATTACTATTTTTGGTGCAACCAACACTCTTCCTGAAATTGGAGTCACTCTCAATGGTCAGAAAGAGAGAGTTGTCAATCTTAATAGTCCACAACATCGTATGTATGATGAATTTGTAGCTTTTGAAAAGATGGTGGCGACCAAGGATTTTGACAGTGTTGCCAAGCAGTTGGAACATAGTCGTCAGGTTATGGAAGTTCTGGATCAAGCTTCGAAAGCTTTGTAACATACTAAAAAACAAGCAGTGGTGTTAGCCATTGCTTGTTCTGTCTTATACAGTTGTTGGGAATGAAATCTCAATCAATTTGTCAGTGTGTACTGTTCTAAGTTTGTCCATCAAAACGATATCTTTGTCGATTTTTCGTTTGAGGAAGAATTCACGGATAACTTCTAATTCGTTGTCTTTAACAGCACGATGTTTATTTGAAATCAAGAGTTCATAATGCTTAGGTGCTTGTGTAAAGACAACATCAGTATTCCCAGCAGAGTAGGTCTCTACGAGAAAGGCATCCGTGTTGTCTAGTTGGTTTTGAACGAGTTCTTGGTGTGTACGGGTCGTATTAATGAGTTTCATAGTTTCCTCCTAAGATTTGCTAGTTGTTATGTTGCTTGCTTTCCATTGTTCGATTCCCCATTTATGGCTGCCACGTTTAAGTTTAGCAATGGCTTCATCAATTGGAAACCAGGCCAGGTTATTGAAATCTTCGAGAGGTTTGCCAATTTTTGAAAAATCTACAACTTCATAAATATAGGCTGGATTGTAATAGTAAGTGTCACGGTGGCTTGAATAGAAGTATTCATCAGCCTGGCCATAGTACTGGCCTAAAGTGGCTGTAAACCCAAGTTCTTCAATCAACTCGCGTTCTAATGCGCTATAGTGATCCTCGCCTGCTTCGATTTCTCCACCTGGGAGAAACCAAGCTCCGTTAGGAGCCTGGACTAAAATAATCTTTGTCTTTTCTTGGTTAGGAATCACAGCATAAACACCGTAACGTGTTTGATAATGAGCTCCCTCAACCTTGTCACCAAATGTTGGATTCATGAGTTGCTCCTTACGTTTATTTGCCTATATTATACTAAAATTTTGCTCATTTTCCTATTGATTTAGGCAGAATTAGGGATAAATTTGAAAATAGGAAATGAAACGATAAAGAAACCAAGTCATTGCGACTTGGTTTCTTTATTTAATCAGTTTCTTTTGCTGTCTCAGCTTTCTGAGCAGTTTTTTCAGCTTTTTTAGCAGACTTAATGGTGATGTGGCCTTTTGAAGTCATGACAGCCTTGAGATCTTTTTCATTTGGATTTTCAAGGTAGAAGTCAGTAATAGCATCTTCAATATGGTCCTGGATGGTACGACGTAGTGGTCGAGCCCCCATCTTAGGATCGTAACCAAGGTCAACCAATTTTTCCTTAACTTTCTCAGTTACACTGAGGTGGATACCGTTATTAGCCAAGCGTTGGTTGACATTATCAAGCATGAGGTCAACGATAGTAAGGAGATTTTCTTTGCTGAGGGCAGAGAATTCGATAATACCATCAAAGCGGTTCATGAATTCAGGACTGAAGAAATCTCCAAGTTGGTTAAGAACAGAATTGGTACGATTTTCACGAGTAGCTCCAAAGCCAACGCTAGCTTCAACTTTACCAGTACCAGCATTTGAGGTCATGATGATGATGGTATCCTTGAAGCTTACAGTGCGCCCTTGTCCATCAGTCAAACGACCGTCGTCAAGTACTTGGAGGAACATGTGAAGAACGTCTGGGTGAGCTTTTTCAACCTCATCTAAAAGAATAAGTGAATAAGGATTACGGCGGACTTTTTCAGTTAACTGACCAGCTTCGTCGTAACCAACATATCCTGGAGGGGCACCAACCAATTTAGCGACAGCGTGTTTTTCCATGTATTCTGACATATCGAAACGAATCATACTGTCAGCTGAACCAAAGAGTTCAATAGCCAATTGTTTAGAGAGCTCAGTTTTACCGACTCCTGTAGGACCTACGAAGAGGAAGCTACCAATTGGGCGGTTTGGAGCACCCAATCCAACACGATTACGGCGGATAGCTTTAGCAATCTTATCAACTGCAGCATCTTGTCCGATAACATGTGATTTAAGATCATCGGCAAGACTAAGAAGTTGTGATTGTTCTTTTTCTTTCAAATCACCGACAGGAATATTGGTTTTTTGTTCCACAATAGCTTCGATATGTTTTTCGGTGATGACAGGCATATCTTGGTCTTTGATGGTTTGCTTTTGCATTTCCTTGTATTTGGCAATTTGGTCACGGAAATAGGCAGCCTTTTCAAAGTCCTCGTCACGAGTAGCTTGAGCCTTGAGGTTTTCAGCCTCAATCAAACGTTTGTCTATATCTTTAGGATCAACAAAGTTGAGGGTCAAGTTCATCTTCGAACCAGCTTCATCAAGAAGGTCGATGGCCTTGTCTGGTAAGAAACGGTCTTGAATGTAGCGGTTGGATAATTCTGCAGCTGCAGTAATCGCTTCGTCCGTATATTTGACGTGGTGGTAGTCTTGATATTTAGGCTGAATCCCACGTAAAATAGTGATGGTTTCCTCAACAGTTGGTTCGTCAACCTTAACTGGTTGCATACGACGCTCAAGGGCAGCATCTTTTTCGATGATGCGGTACTCGTTGAGTGTTGTTGCTCCGACCAGTTGAAGTTCCCCACGAGCAAGGGCAGGTTTTAAGATGTTTCCAGCATCCATATTGCCATCTCCAGCATTACCAGCTCCTACGATTTCATGGATTTCATCAATAAATAGGATAACATCCTGACGTTGACGAATTTCTTCCATGAGTTTTTGCATGCGTTCTTCAAATTGGCCACGAATACCAGTTCCTTGAACCAAGCTGACCACATCAAGACGGATGACTTGTTTGCCTTGGAGTTTTTGAGGAACGCTACCATCTACAATTTTTTGAGCTAGTCCTTCAACGACAGCAGTTTTACCGACACCGGGTTCACCGATGAGAACGGGATTGTTCTTGGTACGGCGGTTAAGAATTTCGATGACACGAATGATTTCCTCGTCACGACCAATAACAGGATCAATGTCTCCACGACGAGCGATGTCAGTGATGTTAATGCCGAACTCTTCAAGAAGACCTTGTGGCTGTTGAGGAGCTTGTTGGCGTGGTCCTCCTGGACGGCCTGGCCCTTGTGTATTGCCACCATTTCCTCGGTTACCACCTTCTTGTGTTGGAGGTGTATTGGGAAGATCTCCGTTAGAAGAACGGAAGTTATTTAGGTCGCTGAAGAAATCATCGAAGAAGTTGGAACCTCCAGTTTGATTGAATTGATTAAGGGGGTTCTCTGGGTCAGATTTCATGATTTTATAACAATTTTGACAGAGGTCAACTTGTTGCTGATTACCATTTACATTGGTATACAAATGAATACTAGCTTCATTAAGGTTACAGTTTTGACAGAGCATATCAGTACCTCTTTTCTATCTGAATTGGGAAAGACCTTTTTTGAAAATATTCTTGGTCAAAAAAGGTCAAATCTATGACTCCATTATAGCATGCGGGAGATAGATTGCAAGTAAAAAGCATCTAGAATTGGCACTCTCTTAGCAGGAGTGCTAATGTTGAATTTTAATTCAAAATCACTTGTTTGTAATGTATAAATATTATATAATGTTTTTATATTATTCAGAACGAAAGAGAGATACCTATGACACAAGCTAAATCCTTTTTGAAAGAAATCGACTTTACCAAGCAAGAACTCGAGGAGTTAATTGATTTATCTATAAAATTTAAACAGTTAAAGAAGGAAAGAATTCCGCATAAATATTTAGATGGCTTAAATATTGCCTTGATTTTTGAAAAAACATCTACCAGAACTCGCTCAGCTTTTACAGTGGCCGGTCAGGACCTAGGTATGAATGTGACCTACCTTGGTGCTGGAGACATTCAGTTGGGTAAAAAGGAATCTGTAGTTGATACGGCCAAGGTTCTGGGATCTATGTTTGATGGAATCGAGTACCGTGGTTTTAAACAAGAAGATGTTGAAGATTTGGCCAAGTACTCAGGGGTTCCGGTCTGGAATGGTTTGACGGATATCTGGCATCCAACTCAAATGATTGCGGATTTCATGACTTTGAAGGCACACTTCGGTAGTTTGGAAGACTTGACCATCGCCTATATTGGAGATGGTAGAAATAATATGGCCAACTCACTTTTGGTCACTTCGGCTATTTTAGGCGTTAATGTCAAGATTATTGCCCCAGAGGTGCTGCAACCCGAAGATGAGATTGTAGCCTTAGCTCAGAAACATAATAATGGTGCCGACTTAACCATTACAGATGATATTTCAGAGGTCAAGGGAGTGGATATGCTTTATACGGATGTTTGGGTATCTATGGGTGAAGAGGTAGATTTTAAATCTCGTATTGATTTACTCTTGCCTTATCAAATTAATGCAGACCTACTAGCCAAGACAGAAAATCCAGATGTTATTGTTATGCATTGTCTCCCAGCCTTTCATGATCTCAATACCCAAATTGGGAAAGAAATCTATGACAAATATGGTTTGGCAGAGTTAGAAATTACAGATCAAGTCTTCCAAAAATACAGTGACATCATCTTCCAAGAAGCTGAGAATCGTATGCATTCTATTAAGGCCATTATGTACAATTCCTTGAAAAATATTTAAAATTTCCCCATTTTTCCCATAAGTGTGATAAAATAAGTAAGAAATACACAATTAATAGGAGAAATAACATGGAATCACATTTGGTGAGAATCATTAACCGTCTTGAAATGATGGCGGCTGATGGTGGTAATTTGAAACGTAATTTTGAACGTGAAGGAGTGGTTGTTGCCGAAGTATCATTTAGCAACGATCCTGAAAATGGTCCAGTTTTCACATTGCGTGACGTTGAAGCACGTGAATCTTATTCATTTGATAGCATCGACTTGATTGCAATGGAAATCTACGATTTGCTTTACTAATAAATCATTTGGGGACTTTGCAAGGTTCTAAAAATTCAGAATGCCTGAAACTCGATAGTTTCAGGCATTTTTATCAGGATGAAAGCATCGGGTAATGCTTGTATGGGTTACCAAAATAGGCAGTATTTGAAATCATTGACAAACCTTTTGGGAAGATGTCATCTTAGGAGGACTTGAGGTGTCTTGCTTGAGAGATTTGATAGCGATGTCTATAACTTAGTTTTTATACTGAAATATCGCATTTATAAGAAAATACTTTATTTTTATACAGTCTTCTGATATAATATTGAAGAATATTAGTAAGGAGTATCTAGATGAATTTTTCATTTCTACCGCAGTTTTGGTCTTACTTTAACTATGGTGTCTTAGTAACAATTATGATTTCGGTCTGCGTGGTCTTCTTCGGAACCATCCTCGGGGTTTTGGTATCCTTGGCCAAGCGTTCTGGAATCAAACCTTTGGAGTGGCTAGTAAGCCTTTATGTTTGGGTTTTCCGTGGGACTCCTATGGTTGTGCAGATTATGATTGCTTTTAACCTCATCCACATGAACCTTCCAACTGTGCAGTTTGGGATTTTAAACCTTGATTTGTCACGTATCGTTCCGGGTATTATCGTTCTTTCTTTGAACAGTGGCGCTTATATTTCTGAGAGCGTACGTGCAGGTATCGAGTCTATTCCTAAAGGCCAGATTGAAGCAGCCTACTCACTTGGTATCCGTCCATGGAATACCATGCGTTATGTGGTCTTGCCTCAAGCTATTAAAAATATCTTGCCTGCCTTGGGTAACGAGTTTGTCACTATTATCAAGGATAGTTCGCTCTTGCAAACCATCGGGGTTATGGAATTGTGGAATGGTGCACAAACTGTTGCAACAACGACCTACTTGACTTTGACGCCGCTCTTGTTCGCAGCCTTCTATTATTTGATTGTAACAACAGCTATGACGGCACTCTTGAAACAAATGGAACAACGACTTGGGGAGGGACGTAAATAATGGCAGAAACAATTATTGAGATTAAAAATCTTCACAAGTATTTTGGTAAGAATGAAGTTCTCAAAGGGATTGATCTAGATATTAAAAAGGGTGAAGTAGTGGTTATCATTGGTCCTTCAGGATCAGGAAAATCAACCTTCCTACGCTCAATGAACTTGCTTGAGAAACCTACCAAAGGCGTTATTTCTTTTGAAGGTGTGGATATTACAGATAAGAATAACGACATTTTCAAAATGCGTGAAAAAATGGGAATGGTTTTCCAACAGTTTAACCTCTTCCCTAACATGACAGTTAAGGAAAATATCACCTTGTCACCGATTAAAACCAAGGGTGTTTCAAAAGCTGATGCGGACGCGAAAGCTATGGAACTTTTAGAAAAGGTTGGCTTGAAAGATAAGGCAGATGCCTACCCAACAAGTCTATCTGGTGGTCAGCAACAACGTATTGCGATCGCACGTGGTTTGGCTATGGATCCAGATGTTCTCTTGTTTGACGAACCAACATCAGCCCTTGACCCAGAAATGGTTGGTGAAGTTCTTGCAGTTATGCAGGACCTTGCTAAATCAGGGATGACAATGGCAATTGTTACCCATGAAATGGGCTTTGCTTATGAGGTGGCTGATCGTGTTATCTTTATGGATGGTGGTGTTATTGTAGAAGAAGGAACACCACAAGAGATTTTCGATAATACTAAGGAAGATCGTACTAAGGATTTCTTGAGTAAGGTTTTGTAAGATATTCATTAAGTATGTATACATTGTTTGTGAAGGCTGGAACTTTTCCGGCCTTTTCTTTTTGTGTTCTGCTTTTCTAGAATTATTCTTGTTTAGGATAATTTTGCGGAAAAGATGGATAAATATGCTATAATGATGCCGTATCAAAAATAATAAAGTAGGTCAAGAAATATGCTCATATATGATGCGGCCTTAAAAACGCCTTACCGGATTCTTGGCATTAACCTCCCTAAGGATAGTCTTTTACACTTATCTAACCTAGGGTTGGCTGCCGGTGAAACGATTGAGGTGGTAACTAAGACCAAGAACAGTGCTATTATTATCGTTAAAGGGAGTCGCTTAGCCTTTGATGCGTCGATTCTGGATAAGATTGATTTGGCACCTGCGGAGGAAGATCAGGAAAAGATACCTCTTTCTGAATTACCAGTTGGACGTTCGGCTATCGTTACTGATATTTTTTCAGCAAATGAGACCAAACGGCGTCTTATGGATATGGGAATTACAAAGCGTACTCGGGTCTTATTGCGTAAGGTAGCCCCTTTGGGAGATCCTTTAGAAATTAGCTTGAGAGGGTATGAATTAACCCTACGCAAGTCGGAAGCGCAAATGATTAGTGTGGTCATGCTGGACGAGGGAGAGGAAAAATGACAGAAATTTCATTAATAGGTAATCCTAATAGTGGTAAAACCAGTTTATTCAACCTGATAACAGGGACCAATCAGCGTGTTGGTAACTGGCCGGGTGTTACTGTAGAACGAAAAAGTGGTCTGGTCAAAAAGAATAAGGATTTAGAAATCCAGGATTTACCAGGGATTTACTCAATGTCACCCTATAGCCCTGAAGAAAAGGTAGCGCGTGACTATTTGTTGAGCCAAAGGGCCGAAAGTATTCTAAATGTGGTTGATGCGACTAATTTGGAGCGTAACCTTTATCTGACAACGCAGTTGATTGAGACAGGTATTCCAGTCACTTTAGCGCTTAACATGAGTGATGTTTTAGAGGCTCAGGGAAAACAAATTAATGTTGATAAATTATCTTATCATCTAGGCGTCCCAGTAGTAGCTACTAGTGCTCTCAAGCAAACTGGTGTGGATCAGGTAGTGAAGAAGGCAGCCCATACGACGACTTCTACAGTCGGTGATATTGCCTTTCCAATTTATGATGATAAATTAGAAGCTGCTATTTCACAAATTTTGGAAGTCTTGGGAAATTCGGTGCCGCAAAGGTCTGCGCGTTTTTATGCCATTAAACTTTTTGAACACGATGCTTTAGTTGAGGCTGAGCTAGACTTGTCCCCATTCCAACGAAAAGAAATCAAAGATATCATTCGTATCACTGAGGAAGTTTTCACTGAAGATGCGGAGTCAATTGTCATTAATGAGCGTTATGCCTTTATCGAACGTGTTTGCCAGATGGCTCAAAGTCATACGGAAGATTTTGCCCTGACCTTGTCAGATAAGATTGATAGGATTGTTACCAACCGTATTTTGGCTTTACCAATTTTCGCAGCAGTTATGTATTTGGTTTATTTCTTATCTATCCAAACTGTTGGAACCATGTGGACAGACTGGGCTAACGATGTGCTTTTTGGTAAGTATGTTCCAGATTTGGTAACTTCTGGTCTTGACTTTCTTCAAGTTCAGGACTGGCTTAAGTCTTTGATTATTGATGGTATCGTCGCTGGGATTGGGACAGTACTAGGATTCCTTCCTCAAATTTTTGTGCTCTTTATCTGTTTGGGTGTGCTTGAGGACATTGGATATATGAGTCGTATTGCCTTTGTTATGGACCGTATTTTCCGACGTTTTGGGCTTTCTGGAAAATCCTTTATTCCCATGTTGATTTCGACAGGTTGCGGGGTTCCAGCGGTTATGTCTAGTCGAACTATTGAAAATGAAAGGGACCGTCGCATTACCATTATGACGGCAACCTTCATGCCTTGTTCGGCCAAGTTGGAAATAATTGCCTTGATTGCTGGAGCTTTCTTCCCTAGTAACTCATTAATAGCACCAAGTACTTATTTTATTGGGATGGCTACCATTATCTTATCAGGTATTGCCCTCAAAAAGACGAGTTTTTTGGGTGGCCTAACCAGTCCGTTTATAATGGAATTGCCTGCTTACCATTGGCCTAAAGCCATGTCAGTTTTGCGCTATGCCTTTGGTAAGGCTATGAGTTTTGTCAAACGTGCGGGAACCATCATTTTCAGTTTGACAGTTCTTATCTGGTTTATGTCTAACTACAACTTTACGCTACATACGGTAGATACGGAAGCCAGCATTTTGGCGACTCTCGGTAGGAGTTTGTCTTGGATTTTTGATCCGCTTGGATTTGGAAATTGGAAGGCAACAGTTGCGGCTCTTACAGGCTTAGCTGCCAAGGAGACTGTTGTTGCCACCTTTGGTATTCTCTATCATAATAGCAGTGAAGCTGGTTTAGCTGCGGCTTTACGAGGAGATTATTCTTCCCTAGCAGCTTATTCCTTCTTAGTCTTTAATTTACTTTGTGCCCCATGTTTTGCGGCTATTGGAGCTATTAAGCGTGAAATGGCCAATCTTAAATGGACGGTTGGTGCTATCGGTTTTCAAACAGGTCTAGCTTATTGTGTGAGTTTAATTCTTTATCAGTTTGGCCAAGTTATCCTATACGGCAAGTCAATGACAATTTGGACTTTTGTTGCTTTCTTGCTGTTAGTGACCATGATTTATTTTGTGGTTCGTAAACCACGTCAGATTAAGGATCAAATCATTAGCTTGGATAATCTTCAAGAAGCCCATATTTAGGTTTAGGAGGAATTGTTATGTCAACGTTTATCATTGCCTTCATTATTTTTGCTTTGGCTGGTCTTGGCATCCGTCACTATATCAAAGGAAAAGGTTCTTGTGGCGACTGTGAGTGTTCTTGTCCGGTTAAGGAAGAAATGCATAAGGTTAATCGCTAATAATATATAGAAAAATGGTCTCTTAAATGAATAAGAGACTATTTTCTTACGATTGTAAGAAATGTATAAAGGTATGTAGGTTGGAAGTATGATACTATAAGATAGATAAATAATCTAAATTTTTAACAAAAAAGGGAGATGTATAAGGAATGGTTTTGAACAGAGAGATTGTCCTAATTCATGGGACCTGGTGTGATGGCAATGTTTGGGGAGAATTTGCGACAGGTCTACGTCAAATGGGATACAAGGTGCATACACCTAGCTTTCGTTACCATGACCTACCTTATCAAGAGTGCCTAGCTAAAGTTGGGACTGTTACCCTGCAGGACTATCGAGATGATTTAGTGGCTTTGATTGAAAGTCTAGACCAACCACCACTCATTTTAGGGCACTCTTTAGGCTGTCTGGTGGCTCAAATGGTTGCTGAAAAGACAGAAGTTGCTGGTATGATTCTCATGGGACCTGCTCCGACAGCAGATATTTATGCCTTTTATCCAACCATGTTAGCTTGTTTTGGCAAACACTTTTTACGCTGGGGGTTTTGGAAAAAAGCCATGCCCCCTTATAAAAAGGAGTTTTTCAAGTATTGCATGAATGAACAAGAGGAAACTTTGAAAGAGGAAGTTTTTGCTGGTCTGGTTCCTGAATCAGGAAAAGTTTATACTCAGATGGCTCTTCATTGGTTTGATAAGACAAAGGCAGCTTATGTGGACTTTAGTAACATTTTATGTCCTGTTCTCGTCATTTCAGGAACCAAGGATAAGATGACTCATCCTAATATTGCTAGAAGAACAGCTAAGAACTACCGTGATTCTGTTCTCGTTTCCTTAACAGGTGCAGATCACATGTATGAAAGTGGCAAATACCAGCAGAAGACCTTGAAGGTTATTAAGGGTTGGAGCCAGCAAAATGATTTTGTGGATTAGTCACGAAAGATAATCAGAAGAAGTTGGAAGGCAATTCCAGCTTTTTTAGTTTTCATTTGAAACGTCTTTTTGAAAATTTAGAAAATTTAGTCACAAAGAGTCCTCACTATGGTATAATTGAAAAAAAGTATGTATTGGAGAACACCCATGGCGATAATAATGGATGGTAAGGCCCTAGCTGTTAAAATGCAGGATCAATTGCAAGAAAAGGTAGCACGTCTAAAAGAAAAGGAATGGATTGTGCCAGGACTCGTGGTAATCATGGTCGGTGATAACCCTGCCAGTCAGGTTTATGTGCGTAATAAGGAACGTGCTGCTAAAAAGGCTGGCTTCCATAGTCAGACGGTCAATCTTTCTGAGAGTATTAGTGAGGAAGAGTTGATTGAAGTTATTGAGCGCTATAATCAGGATCCGCTTTTCCATGGTATCTTGGTTCAATTGCCACTGCCTAATCATATTAATGAAATGCGTATTCTTTTGGCTATTGATCCTAAAAAAGATGTTGATGGTTTTCATCCTATGAATACTGGTAATCTCTGGAATGGTCGCCGTCAAATGGTGCCTTGTACACCGGCTGGGATTATGGAAATCCTTCGTGAGTACAATGTTGAATTGGAAGGTAAGACAGCAGTTATTATCGGACGTAGTAATATTGTTGGTAAACCTATGGCTCAGCTTCTTCTAGAAAAGAATGCAACAGTTACCTTGACCCACTCACGAACACCGCATTTGGCTAAGGTTTGTAGCAAGGCAGATGTCTTGATTGTAGCTATTGGACGTGCAAAATTTGTAACAGAAGACTATGTCAAAGAGGGTGCTGTTGTCATTGATGTGGGAATCAACCGTGATGAAGAAGGCAAACTTTGTGGTGACGTTGATTTTGATCAAGTGAAAGATAAGGTTGGCATGATCACGCCTGTTCCGGGTGGTGTAGGCCCTATGACTATTACTATGCTGATGGAACAGACCTATCAAGCTGCTCTTCGTAGTGCGAAAGGATAGTTTATGAAAGTTGATGACGATTTAGCTAGGCAAGTGATAACACCTCGCTTGAGAGAGTCTCACAAGGGTTCTTACGGTCGATTGCTTTTAGTTGGTGGGCTTTATCCTTATGGTGGTGCCATCATTATGGCTGCCATAGCTTGTGTCAATAGTGGGGCAGGCTTGGTCACAGTGGCTACGGATCGTGAAAATATCACAGCCCTTCATGCTCATCTCCCTGAAGCCATGGCTTTTGACCTTAGAGAAACTGAAAGATTTCTTGAGAATCTTAGGGCAGCTGATGTGGTATTAATCGGTTCTGGCCTAGGTGAAGATGGTGCAGCTAGTCAGGCTATGGACTTGGTGCTGGCAAATATTAGGGCAGATCAAAATTTGGTTGTTGATGGTTCAGCTCTCAATCTTTTGGCTAAGAAGAATAAGAAGAGCTTACCAGATTGTCACCTTACTCTCACCCCACATCAAAAAGAATGGGAACGCTTGTCTGGTTTTAGGATTCCAGAGCAGACAGTTTCCAACACTCAAAAAGCCTTAGGTGAGTTCCAAGCTGGGACAATCCTGGTTGCCAAGAGTCACAAGACGGCTGTCTATCAAGGTGAAAAAGTAGCTCATTTAGAAGTTGGTGGGCCTTATCAAGCCACAGGAGGAATGGGAGATACCTTAGCTGGTATGATTACTGGTTTTCTGGCCCAGTTCCCTTCAATTGATCGCTATAAGGCTGTCACAGTAGCTACCTGGCTTCACTCAGCTATTGCTGATGATCTGGCTAAAAATGCCTATGTGGTTTTGCCGACACATATCAGTAAAGCCATTCCTAGCTGGATGAAAAAGTTGTCAATATAATCTAAAAAACGTGTCTTATATTGAGGCAAGTTTTTTTAGATTTCGACATTTTTTTAAGATTGCTGAAGCTTATTTGTGATAAAATAAAAGAGAATTTTTATGAGAACATAGAGGAAAAAAAGTGACATCATTTTCGAAAAAACTCAGTCAAAAATGGGAAAAACGGCGCCAAAAACAAAAAGAAAAACGAGCGAATAAGCCTAGAAAGCCAGTAAACATCTCACGTCGTGTTTACTTGCTTTTTGGTGTAGTCTTTGTCCTTTTTTTGTTGCTTTTTGCACGTTTGACCTATATGCAGGTTTATAACAAATCGTTTTATACGAAAAAATTAGAGGATAACTCCAAGTATACGGTTAGAATTGCAAGCGAACGTGGGCAAATCTTTGATGCTAAGGGGGTCGCTCTTACGACCAACCAGAGTAAGGACGTTATCACCTTTACACGTAGCAATTTGGTGTCATCAGATACTATGAAGAAGGTCGCTGAAAAGTTAGCGACCATGGTAACACTAACGGAGACGAAGGTAACAGCACGCCAGAAACGCGATTTCTATCTAGCGGATTCTGCCACCTACAAACGTGTGGTTAATGATCTTCCAAAGGACAAGAAAACAGATAAGTTTGGTAATAAATTAGCTGAAGCTACTATTTACAACAATGCTGTTGATGCCGTTCCTGATGAAGCAGTGGATTACACTGAGGATGAGCTTAAGATTGTCTACATTTACTCACAGATGAATGCTGTTTCTAATTTCTCAACAGTCACATTGAAAACAGGAGACTTGACGCCTGAACAAATTGCGATTGTAGCGGCTAAACAGAAGGAACTTAATGGTATTACGGTTGCTAAGGATTGGGAGCGTCATACGGTTGATTCAGCCTTGTCTCCTCTCATCGGGAAAGTCTCAAGTTCAGAAGCAGGTTTGCCACAAGAAGATGCCAAGGAATACCTCAAAAAAGGTTATGCCCTTAATGACCGTGTAGGAACTTCTTATCTAGAAAAAGAATACGAGGAGAAGCTACAAGGGAAACATACTGTTCGTGAGATTACAGTAGACAAGGAAGGCGAAGTTGATAGTGATAAAATCACTCAAAAGGGAAGTAAGGGTAACAATCTGCAGTTGACCATCGACCTTGATTTCCAAAAAGGAGTTGAAGATATCCTAGGTCAACAGCTTTCTTCAGAGATTTCAGAGAACAAAGCTACCTATTCTGAAGGAATGTATGCAGTTGTTATGAATGCTGACACTGGTGCTGTACTTGCCATGGCGGGGCAAAAACATGAACAAGGAGCACAAGATTTTAAAGCAAATGCCTTAGGAACAATCACTGATGTCTTTATTCCAGGATCTGTTGTTAAGGGAGCAACCCTAACTGCTGGTTGGCGTTCAGGTGCCATCTATGGAAATCAGGTCTTGACTGACCAACCAATCAACATTGCTGGTTCAGCCTCGATTACGTCTTGGTTTACAGATCAAGGTAGCCGTCCTATTACCGCGACACAGGCTCTAGAATATTCATCAAATACCTATATGGTGCAGATTGCAATCAAACTACTTGGCCAACAATATGTTCCAGGCATGGCCTTGTCGACTGACAATATGGATAAGGCCATGACGACACTTCGTGATACCTACGCTGATTTTGGTATGGGGGTATCTACAGGGCTTGATTTGCCTGGAGAATCAGAAGGTTATATTTCTAAGAATTACAATGTAGCCAACGTCTTGACAGAAGCTTTTGGTCAGTACGACTCTTATACAACTATTCAATTGGCTCAATATGTTGCTTCAATTGCAAATGGTGGTAAACGTGTAGCACCTCATATTGTGGGAGGTATTTATGATGCTGGTACTAATGGTAGCTTAGGAACTCTAGCTTCAACGGTAGATACACGTGTATTAAATACCTTACCTCTTGATTCTGAGCAGATGGGGATTATCCAACAAGGCTTTAATGATGTCGTTAATTCCGGTTCTAGCCTTGCGACTGGTAAAGCTATGGCAAGTTCTATCATTCCAATTAGTGGTAAAACAGGGACAGCTGAAACTTATGCAACGGATGCTTCCGGTAACTCTGTAACAACGGTTAACCTTAATGCCGTGGCCTATGCGACTGCCAAAGATGGTACTAAGTTGGCAGTTGGGATTATGTATCCACATGCTCTAGACTGGAAGAGTAAGGCTCATCAAAATGCGGTCAAAGCTATCATGGAACTTTATCAAAATACTCACTAAATATGAAAATCTCTTGTGCCTTGCACGAGGGATTTTTCTGTGATATAGTGTTTGAGTATTTGTTCGTGGGTAAAGACTTATCCATGACAGTGACAAAAGATAAGAGATGAATAAAAACATATAAAGAATAGGAGACCTTCATGCTTTATCCTACTCCAATTGCGAAGCTGATTGATAGTTTTTCAAAACTCCCTGGAATTGGGGCTAAAACAGCGACACGCCTAGCTTTTTATACCATTAGCATGTCTGATGAAGATGTCAATGATTTCGCAAAAAACCTCTTGGCAGCCAAACGTGAATTGACTTATTGTTCGGTCTGTGGTCGTTTGACAGATGATGATCCCTGTAACATTTGTACAGATGAAACGAGAGATCGTACTAAGATTTTGGTTGTTGAAGACTCCAAAGATGTTTCAGCTATGGAAAAGATTCAGGAATACCGTGGTCTCTACCATGTGCTTCAAGGGCTTATTTCCCCTATGAATGGTGTTGGACCAGATGATATTAACTTGAAAAGTTTGATTACTCGTCTTATGGATAGCGAGGTTGACGAAGTTATCATTGCTACTAATGCAACAGCAGATGGTGAGGCAACATCTATGTATATTTCACGTGTCCTCAAACCTGCGGGAATCAAGGTGACTCGTTTAGCGCGTGGTTTGGCTGTTGGTTCTGACATCGAGTATGCTGATGAAGTGACCTTGCTAAGGGCTATCGAAAATCGAACAGAACTTTAGGAAAAGTGTTGGTAAGTCCAGCGCTTTTTGTTTGCAGTAAGTAGGTTTCTCATTAAAAATTTGGTAAAATAAAGTAAACGCTTTAATGACGAGGGATCATGATGCAGATTGAAAATATTTTAAACAACAATGTTGTTCAGGCTTTGGATAATAATGTGGAATACATTGTCATGGGCAAGGGACTGGGCTTTCAAAAGAAGGTCGGAGACTTTGTTGATAAGGAAAAGATTGAAAAGACTTTTGTTTTGGAAAATACAGAGGCAGTAGATGAATGGTCTCGTGTTTATGTCAATTTGCCTGAAGGTGAAATGCAGGTCTTTTTGAATATCCTTACTTTTGCTGAAGCTGTCTTACAAACCAAGTTTGATCCCTCTTTTTTCATTGCCCTAGCTGACCACCTACATTACGCCATTGAAAGAAGTGGAGAAGGTATTTCTCTGCAGAATCCCTTGGCTTGGGAGGTTCGAAAATTTTACCCTCGGGAGTATGAGATTGGAAAACAAGCTCTTCGTTTGATTGCCAAGGATTTAGAAGTTAAATTGGCAGATGATGAGGCTGCCTCTGTCGCTTTACATTTTGTCAATGCACAAAAGGATGCGGGTCTCCATGAAAAAGACCGACAGATGACTCAAATTGTGGTTGGAATTAGTGACATTGTCCGTCTTCATTTTGGTTGTGATTTGGAGGAGGATAGTTTCTCTTATAACCGATTTATTACACATCTTCGCTATCTAGCGCAACGGATTGTGAGTGGGGTTAGTGGTGGTAAAAATGATGCTTTTCTTTACGAGCAGGTTAGGGTAAATTATCCAGAATCCTTTATCTGTACCCAAAAGATTGCTAACTATATTAAGACAGGTTATACTTTTGAATTGAGTTTGGACGAACAGGTCTATTTAACCATTCATATTCAACGTCTTAAGGATAGTTTGGATAAGTAAATTGATTCACGGAGAGGCTATACAAAAAGCAGACAATTAGGCTTAAGTCTGCTTTTTCTGTGTCCTTATGGTATAATGAGGTGATTAATATTAAACTAAAAATACTCAAAGTTAGGATTCTATGTATTTGAGTATTTCTATAAAAAGCTAATGAGTTAGTGAAAGGAAGCGAGCGGTTCTGTGCTTGAAGTGAGCATAGCCGTTCCTAAAGAATCTTATGTATATTGAAATGATTGACGAGACTGGACAAGTCTCTGAGAAATTAAAAGAACAAACTTTGGAGTTGCTAGATTTTGCAGCAGAAAAACTTGGCAAGGAAGACAAGGAAATGGCTGTTACATTTGTAACCAACGAACGCAGCCACGAACTAAACTTGGAATATCGTGATACAGACCGTCCAACGGATGTCATTAGTTTGGAGTATAAGCCTGAATTAGATATTAGCTTTGATGAGGAAGAGTTGGCTGAAAATCCTGAATTAGCTGAAATGATGGGAGAGTTTGATAGTTATATCGGTGAACTCTTTATTTCCGTTGATAAGGCTCATGAACAAGCTGAGGATTATGGACATAGTTTTGAACGTGAGATGGGTTTCTTGGCTGTTCACGGTTTTCTCCATATCAATGGCTATGACCATTACACCCCAGAAGAAGAAGCGGAAATGTTTGGATTACAGGAAGAAATTTTGACTGCTTATGGACTTACGCGACAATAATCCACAAAAAAAGTGGAAAAATAGAGAATTTACAGCTAGTTTTGAGTTTGCTCTGACAGGAATAATAACGGCTTTTAAAGAAGAACGCAATATGCGCAAGCACTTGGTTTCAGCTATCTTGGTGGTATTGGCTGGCTTGATTTTCCGTGTGTCTGCGACAGAATGGCTCTTTCTTTTGATGGCAGTTTTTCTCGTAATTGCCCTAGAGATTGTTAATTCTGCCATTGAAAATGTTGTCGATTTAGCTAGTAATTATCACTTTTCGATGCTAGCCAAAAATGCCAAGGATATGGCCGCTGGTGCTGTTTTAGTGGTTTCTTGTTATGCAGTCATTACGGGGATGATTGTTTTCATACCCAAAATTTGGCACTTAATTTTCAATTAAAACGAAATAGGAAAGAAGTTATATGACATTTAAATCAGGATTTGTGGCTATTCTCGGCCGTCCTAATGTAGGAAAATCAACGTTTTTGAACCATGTTATGGGGCAAAAGATTGCTATCATGAGTGATAAGGCTCAAACAACCCGCAATAAAATTATGGGAATTTACACAACCGATAAGGAACAGATTGTCTTTATCGATACCCCAGGGATTCACAAGCCTAAGACGGCTCTTGGGGATTTTATGGTGGAATCTGCTTATTCAACCCTTCGTGAGGTTGATACAGTCCTCTTTATGGTACCAGCGGATGAGCCTCGTGGTAAGGGTGATAATATGATTATCGAACGCCTCAAACAAGCTAAAGTTCCAGTTATCTTGGTAATCAATAAGATTGACAAGGTCCATCCAGATCAGCTCCTAGAGCAGATTGACGATTTCCGTACACAAATGGATTTCAAGGAGATTATTCCGATATCTGCCCTCCAAGGGAACAATGTTTCCCACCTTGTGGATGTCTTGAGTGATAACCTTGAGGAAGGGTTCCAATATTTCCCAGCGGACCAAATCACCGATCACCCTGAGCGTTTCTTGGTATCAGAGATGATTCGTGAAAAAGTCCTTCAGTTGACACGTGAAGAAATTCCACACTCCGTTGCGGTTGTCATTGATGAGATGAAGCGTGATGAAGACACGGATAAGATTCATATTCGTGCGACAATCATGGTTGAGCGTGACAGCCAAAAAGGGATTGTTATTGGTAAACAAGGTTCCATGCTCAAGAAAATTGGTACCCTTGCTCGTAAAGATATTGAAGTCATGCTTGGGGACAAGGTCTTCCTTGAAACCTGGGTTAAGGTTAAGAAAAATTGGCGTGATAAAAAACTTGATTTGGCTGATTTTGGTTACAATGAAAAAGAATATTAAAAAGCTGGGCACTTGCTCGGCTTTCTTGCTAGAAGGAGGAGCAGATGCCTGAGTTACCTGAGGTAGAAACGGTTAGACGAGGTTTAGAAAGGTTAGTAGTAGGTCGGACTATTTTGTCGCTTGAGGTCAAGGTTCCAAAAATGATTAAGACCTCCTACGATAGTTTTTTAACTGATTTACCTGGTCAAACCATTCAAGCCCTGCGACGAAGAGGCAAGTGCTTGATTTTTGACTTTGGACAGTTGATTATGATTTCCCACTTGCGTATGGAGGGAAAATACCTGCTGTTTACAGATCAAGTTCCTACCAACAAGCATTTTCACTTATTTTTTAAGTTAGATGATGGCTCCACCCTCGTCTATCAAGATGTCCGCAAGTTTGGAACCTTTGATTTATTGGCTAAAAGTCAAGAGGAGACTTATTTTACAAGGAAAAAGCTTGGTCCTGAGCCTACTAAGAAGACCTTTAAATACGCTCTATTTGAGAGAGCCTTGATGAGTTCTGCAAAGCCCATTAAAAGTCTCCTCTTGGAGCAAAAATTGGTGGCTGGTCTAGGAAATATCTATGTTGATGAGGTGCTTTGGGCGGCCAAGGTTCATCCTGAAACGCCAGCAAAGGAACTCAGCAAGGCAGCCATGAAGCGGGTCCATGATCAAACGATTGCCATTTTACAGCTTGGCATTGAAAAAGGTGGCTCAACCATAAGGACCTATCGTAATGCCCTTGGTGAGGACGGAACCATGCAGAACTATTTGCAGGTTTACGGAAAAACGGGACAGCCTTGTCCACGCTGCGCAAGCACAATTGAGAAAATCAAGTTAGGAGGGAGAGGGACACATTTGTGTCCTCATTGTCAGAAACGATGATTATTGGGTTAACAGGTGGTATTGCTTCAGGAAAATCAACGGTTGTTGAAATGATTAAAGAGGCAGGTTACAAGGTCATTGATGCTGATCAGCTTGTCCACGATATGCAGGCCAAAGGAGGCCGTTTGTATAGTGCCTTGCTTGATTGGTTGGGAGAGGAGATTCTCCTTCCTAATGGAGAATTGAATCGTCCTAAACTAGGGCATCTGATTTTTTCGAATGAAGAGATGAGACATCGGTCTGCTGAGATTCAAGGGACAATTATTCGAGAGGAACTAGCAACTCAAAGGGATTGTTTGGCCAAGAAAGAAGATGTTTTTTTCATGGATATTCCCTTACTTATTGAGAATGGGTATCAGGACTGGTTTGACCAGATTTGGTTGGTGGCAGTGTTACCTGAGGTCCAGCGCCAACGCTTGATGAAACGTAATCACTTAAGTTCAAAGGAAGCTAGTATGCGTATCGCTAGCCAGATGTCTTTAGAAGAGAAAAAGCCTTATGCCAGCTTGGTTCTTGATAATAATGCTAGTCTCGATGATTTGAAGGAGAAAGTGAAGAGCGCAATAAATGATTTACCTAGCTCCTCATAGCTAGTCATTGTGATATAATGGATAGTGAATTTTAGAAAGAAGATGATTATTTGCGCCAAAAAGAGCTTAAAAGTACTGATTGGCAACGTAACCTTAAAATTGCATGGATAGGAACCTTTTTTACTGGAGCTAGTTTCTCCATTGTTATGCCTTTCATGGCCCTCTACATTGAGGAACTAGGTGTTAAAGGAGACATGGTTGAATGGTATACTGGTTTGTCTGTTGCCATCTCTGCTTTAGCCTCGGCTCTGGTTTCTCCTATTTGGGGACGCTTGGCTGACCGTTATGGCCGAAAGCCCATGATGATTAGAGCCAGCATGGTGATGACTTTTACAATGGGAGGTCTTGCCTTAGTCCCAAATGTTTTCTGGTTGCTTTTCTTAAGAACGCTGAATGGTTTGTTTGCGGGGTATGTTCCAAATGCCACAGCTTTAATTGCGAGTCAGGTTCCTCAGAACCGTTCTGGCTATGCCCTGGGGACCTTATCTACGGGTCTAACGGCAGGTGTTCTGATTGGCCCTTTGTTAGGTGGTACCTTGTCTGAGGCGTTTGGTATGAGAGGGACCTTTTTATTGGTGGGCCTCATTCTATTTATCTGCTGCCTCTTAACTGTCTTTGGTTTGCGAGAGAATTTTCAACCTATCGAAAAGGGAGAGATGATGACTCTTTCTCAGGTTTTTGCGAAAATTCCCAGCAAATCTATGTTGATTGGCCTTTTTGTGACCAGTATGATTATCCAGATTTCTGCCCAATCGATTGCGCCTATGTTGGCCCTTTATATTCGTTATTTAGGTCAGAGGGACAATATCCTGTTTTACTCAGGTTTAATTGTTTCTGCTATGGGCTTCTCTAGTTTCTTGAGTACCCCTTTTCTGGGAAAATTGGGAGACCGTATTGGGAATCATCGCTTGCTTTTAATGGGGCTATTTTATAGCTTCCTCTTGTATTTCCTTTGTGGTTTTGCCGGCTCAGCCTTGCAATTGGGTATCTTACGTTTTGCCTATGGCTTCGGTGTGGGTGCCCTTATGCCTAGTGTCAATTCTTTATTGACCAAGATGACACCCAAGGAAGGAATCTCAAGAATATTTAGCTTTAATCAAAGCTTTTCATACATTGGACAAGTTTTAGGTCCTTTTGTTGGTTCAGCAGTTGCGACTGGACTAGGTTATCGCTGGGTCTTCTTTGTGACCGCAATGATTGTCTTTGGAAATTTTGTCTGGTCCTTAATCATCTTTAGAAAATCGCTAGGAGTCAAGAATATAGGTGAGAGTTAAAATCAATTTAAAGTGTAGTGAATGTGGGAGCATCAACTATCTCACAAGTAAAAATAAACAAAATCATCCTGAGAAAATTCAGGTACCCAAATTCTGCCCCAAGGATAGAAAAGTAACCTTACATGTTGAATCTTAAAGGGTTCTATGGTAGAATAAAAAGGACTTTTTCGGAGGAATAACTATGTACGACTTATTATTAACGCTGCTCTTGGTGATGTCAGCTATTATTGTGATTGCGGTATTCATGCAGCCACAAAAGAATCCAAGTAGCAATGTCTTTGATGGTGGTGGGTCAGAAGCACTATTTGAACGTAGTAAACCACGTGGTTTTGAAGCCTTTATGCAACGCTTTACAGGAATCATGGTTTTTCTATGGATTGTAGATGCAATCGTCCTTTCCATTCTCTCAAGTAAGTAATGAGCTGACTGAGGTTGGCTCATTTTTTGCGTTATAGTCAATAAATAAAAGAAAAGGAAATCATGAAAGAATCTATTATAAATTATTTGAAGGAGCATGGGAAATCCAGTGTAAACGACATTGCCCAGGCTCTTAATCATGCTGGGGGAGAAAAGTTTCCTCAGCTCATCAAGGCCATATCAGCCATGGAAAGTAAGGGGCAGTTGCGTTTTAATCGAGATGGCTCTGTTTCCTTGCGTCCTAAGAAAGAAAATCCAAATCAGGTGACTGTTGAAGGTGTTTTCCGTGCCAATAAGAACGGTTTTGGTTTCTTGCATGTCGATGACAGTGAAGATGATATGTTCATTGGTCGTAATGATGTTGGCCATGCCATTGATGGTGATACTGTTGCTGTTGTTATCAAGAAGCCAGCGGATCGTTTGCGTGGGACGGCAGCAGAAACACGAGTTGTTGAAATTGTAGAACGTTCGCTTAAGACTGTTGTAGGGAAATTTATCCTTAGCGACGAGAAAGAACCTTATGCTGGTTACATTAAGTCTAAAAATCAAAAAATTCAGCAGCCAATTTATATTAAGAAAGAACCAGTTGCCCTAGACGGTACTGAAATTATCAAGGTTGATATTGAAAAATACCCTAACCGTCACTATGATTATTTCGTAGGAAGTGTTCGTGACATTATTGGTCATCAAGGGGATGCTGGTATTGATGTCTTGGAAGTCTTAGAATCAATGGATATTGTTTCAGAGTTCCCAGAGGATGTCATGGCGGAAGCAGAAGCTGTACCAGATGCACCTAGTCAGGAAGACCTCCTTGGTCGTGTTGACCTTCGTCAAGAGGTAACCTTTACTATTGATGGAGCTGATGCTAAGGACTTGGATGATGCGGTCCATATTAAACGTTTGCCAAATGGTAATTTTGAGCTTGGTGTTCATATTGCCGATGTGTCCTACTATGTCACTGAAGGTTCAGCTCTTAACCGTGAGGCCGTTGCACGTGGGACTTCGGTTTATGTGACAGACCGTGTGGTGCCAATGTTGCCTGAGCGTCTTTCAAATGGTATTTGTTCACTAAATCCCAATGTTGATCGCTTGACTCAGTCAGCCATTATGGAGATTACTCCAAAAGGTAAGGTGGTTAATCATAAGATTTGCCAATCTGTGATTAATACAACCTTCCGTATGACCTACAGTGATGTCAATGAGATGTTGGCTGGAAATCCAGAAAAGATTGAGCAGTTTAAGCCAATCATGGACTCTGTATCAGCTATGGCAGAACTGCATAAGATTTTAGAAGACATGCGTGAGCGTCGTGGTGCCCTTAACTTTGATACATCTGAAGCTCGTATCTTGGTAAATGAGAAGGGGATGCCAGTGGATATCGTGGTGCGTGAACGTGGAACAGCCGAGCGAATGATTGAATCCTTCATGTTGGCTGCCAATGAATGTGTGGCAGAGCACTTCGCTAAGGCTAAGTTGCCATTTATTTATCGAATCCACGAGGAACCAAAAGCTGAGAAATTGCAACGCTTCATGGATTATGCCTCTATCTTTGGTGTTCAAATCAAAGGAACTGCCAATAAGATGGATCAACTAGACTTGCAAGAGTTCATGGCGCGAGTTCAAGGTAAACCCGGAGCAGAGGTCATGAACATGATGTTGCTTCGTTCAATGCAACAAGCCCGCTATTCAGAACACAACCATGGGCACTATGGACTTGCGGCTCAGTATTATACCCACTTTACTAGTCCAATCCGTCGTTACCCAGACCTCTTGGTTCACCGAATGATTCGTGAGTACACTAACAATATGTCTCAAGAAACACGTGAACATTTTGAAGAGGTTATTCCTGAGTTAGCGACATCATCTTCAACCCTTGAACGCCGTGCCATTGATGCCGAACGTGTCGTTGAAGCGATGAAAAAAGCGGAATACATGGAAGAATTTGTTGGTCAAGAATTCGACGGTATTGTCGGAAGTGTGGTTAAATTCGGTATGTTTGTGGAATTGCCAAACACCATCGAAGGTTTGGTTCACATCACGACCCTTCCAGAATTTTACAATTACAATGAACGCACCATGACACTTCAGGGTGAGAAAACTGGTAAGACTTTCCGAGTTGGTCAGCCTATCCGTGTCAAATTAACACGTGCGGATAAGGAAACCGGAGACATTGACTTCCAATATCTTCCAAGTGAGTATGACATCACTGAAAAAGTAGACCACAAGGCACGTCAGGAACGTGAAGAGAAAGCGAAAGCCTTCCGCAATAGAGGTCCACGTCGTGACCGTCAAAATGGAGACTTCGAACGTCGTGGTAAACGTGGGGATAACCGTAACCGTCAAGATGGTAATGGTCGTAAAGGCTCTTATGACGAAAAACGTAAGTCATCTAAGAAACCAGACAAACGTAAAAATCAAAACCGTCCCCATAATGATAACAAGGGACGTGAGAGTGGTCGTCGTAAGAAAAAAGGGAACAAACCTTTTTACAAGGACGTTGCTAAAAAACGAAAATAGGATGAGAATGGAGGGACTGCTATGCCAAAGGGTGAAGGCAATGTTGTTGCTCAGAATAAAAAGGCTAGACATGACTATAGTATCGTTGATACTATTGAAGCGGGTATCGTACTGACAGGAACAGAGATTAAGTCTGTTCGTGCGGCACGCATCCAACTTAAAGATGGCTATGCCCAAATCAAAAATGGTGAGGCCTGGTTAATCAATGTCCATATTGCTCCTTTTGAGCAAGGAAATATTTGGAATCAAGATCCAGACCGTACGAGAAAATTGTTGCTCAAGAAGAAACAAATCACCAAACTTCAAAATGATCTTAAGGGTACAGGAATGACCCTAGTTCCTCTTAAGGTCTACCTAAAAAACGGTTTTGCCAAGGTATTGCTCGGTATTGCCAAAGGGAAACACGATTACGATAAACGTGAGTCTATCAAGCGTCGTGAACAAGAGCGTGATATTAAACGTATTATCAAGAGTGTTAACCGTTAAACCGCCTATCATCTAAGACTACTATAGTCCTAGATGATTTTTTGTTTTTGGCTTTAAGACATGATATAATGAGAGTACCATGCGGTCTTTAGTTAGGATACTAGCTATACCTGACTCTAGCTGTGATACTGTAAAGGAGATTAGCGATGCCAGTAGATGCTAAAACAAAATACAAGGCCAAGAAGACTAAGATTGTTTTCTTTGACATTGACGACACCCTTCGTGTTAAAAAGACAGGCTATATTCCTGAATCTATTAAGGCTGTTTTCAAAGGGCTTAAAGAAAAAGGAATTTTGACGGGGATTGCCACAGGACGTGGCTACTATGGTGTCGTTGAGGACATTCGAGACCTAGAGCCCGATTATTTTGTAACCATCAATGGAACTTATGTGATTAATCGAAAAGGGGAAGAAATTTATAACCAACCCCTCGCTCGTGAGGTTACAGAAGCTTTTGTTGCTTGGTGCAAAGAGATTGGAATTGCTTGGGGTTTTGCTGGTAAGGATAAGCCAGTTGTCTCAGAGCGTTCAGATTTGATTGATAATGCTATGAAACCAGTCTATGGTCTTTGTGATGTGGAGCCAGACTTTCACTTGTCGAATGATGTTTACCATATGTGGACTTTTGCGGAAAATGATGGTGACCTTGAATTACCAGAAGAACTCGCATCCCATGTCCGTATGGTACCCTGGCACGAACACTCCTCTGACGTCGTAGCAAATGGTATCTCAAAGGCCTCTGGTGTCGAGCATGTCTTGGAGCATGAAAATCTTAAACCAGTCAATGCCATGATGTTTGGTGATGGTCCAAACGATATGGAAATCTTTGACTATGTTGGACTTAAGATTGCTATGGGTAATGCCACACCAGAATTGAAAGAAAAAGCAGATTACGTTACAGGAACAATAGAAGAAGATGGCATTTTCAATGCCTTGGAGGAACTCGGATTGGTAGAAAAAGAACTTCATTTCCCACAACTTGACTTGGATACAGTAGAAGGTCCAGTCGCAACAATTAAAACAAATCATGGTAATTTGGTTATTAAACTCTTCCCTGATCATGCACCATTAACCGTTACAAACTTTGTCAATTTGGCCAAGAGTGGCTACTATGATGGTGTGATTTTCCACAGAATTATCAAGGACTTTATGATTCAAGGTGGTGACCCAACTGGTACTGGTATGGGTGGTGAGTCAAGCTTTGGTGGTAGCTTCCAGGACGAATTTTCTGAAGAGCTCTATAACCTCCGTGGTGCGCTTTCTATGGCTAACGCTGGACCAGATACAAATGGTAGCCAATTCTTCATCGTTCAAACGTCTGAAATTCCTTATGCTAAAAAGGAACTCGAACGTGGTGGATGGCCAGCACCAATCGCAGAAGCTTATGCTGAAAATGGGGGAACACCTCACCTAGACCGTCGTCACACAGTCTTTGGTCAATTGGTGGATGAAGACTCTTACAAGGTGCTTGATGAAATTGCCAATGTTGAGGTTGGCGCCCAAGATAAGCCACTTGAGGATGTTGTAATTGAAACAGTTGAGGTAGCAGACTAAGATGAAAATTGGAGACAAGCTTAGGGGTGTTATCACAGGCATCAAGCCTTACGGTGCCTTTGTTTCATTGGAAAATGGTACCACAGGCTTGATTCACATCTCAGAGATTAAGACAGGTTATATCGACAATATCTACAATACCTTAAAGGTAGACCAGGAGGTCTTAGTTCAAGTTGTTGATTTTGATGAATTTACACAAAAGGCCAGTCTTTCTTTGAGAACCCTTGAGGAAGAAAAAAATAAAATCCCTCATCGTCATCGTTTTTCCGATAGTCGTTTGAACTATGGCTTTAAACCTTTGGCAGAAGCAATGCCAGAATGGATTGAAGAAGGACTTGACTATCTTAGACAAGAGAATGAGGAGAAATAGGAAAAGCTGACTCACGATGGGTCAGCTTTTTATATGGCTTTTGAATTTGAGTGCAAACGAAAAGGTCCTCAACTTAATTGAAGACCCTTCTGGATTAATTAAACATCAAAATAGAGCAATTCTTTTGGTGTGTGTGTGAAGACTTCAAAGCCGTCTTTTGTAACATAACCACAGTCCTCGATACGAACACCAACTTTTTCAGGAATGTAGATACCTGGTTCAACAGAGAAGCACATACCTTCTTCGATAACCAAGTCATTTCCTTCCATGATTGAAGGAAACTCATGCACATCCATTCCGATACCGTGTCCGAGGCGGTGGTTGAAGTATTCACCATAACCAGCTTTTTCAATGACGCTCCGGGCAGCACGGTCTACGTCATGTGCTGTTACACCTGGTTTAATCATATCTAGGGCAGCCTGTTGAGCTTCTAAAGTCAAGTGGTAGATTTCTTTTTTGAAATCATCGGGTTTTCCAACAGCGACTGTTCGCGTCATATCTGAAGCATAGCCATTCACCATACAGCCCAAGTCGAAGAGAAGAAGAGCATCTTTTTCAATTTTGTTGCTTCCAGGAATGCCGTGTGGGTTGGCTGCATTGTTACCAGTCAAGACCATAGTTTCAAAGCTCATTTCATAGCCCAAGCGTTTGATGCCAAAGTCGATTTTAGCAATGATGTCTGTTTCAGTAACGTCGAGAGAGATATTGTCGAAACCGATATTAACAGCTTTATCAGCATAATCACCGGCAACAATCATTTTTTGAATTTCATCAGCAGACTTGATAACGCGCATTTTTTGGATGAATGGTGTCAGGTTTTCAAAGCGACCTTCAAAGACCGTTTGCAATCCTTGGAACTTAGTCACATTGAGATTGTCAAACTCTGCATAAATAATAGGGCTGTCTGTACTTGCTAGACCAGCTTTGATTTTTTGCCATGGATTTTCAGAATCCACATAACCAAAGACTGGGAAGTCGAGTACAGTAGAGGCACGTGCAACCTCAAGAGCAGGCACAAAGAGGGCAGGCTCACGATTTTCGTAGACGAAGAGGAACATTTGGCGTTCATGTGGGTCACAATCAAAACCAGTAAGATAATTGACAGTTACAGGATCTGAAACAATAGCTAGCCCTGCTTTATTTTCATTCAAAAAATGACGAATGCGATCAAGTTTAGACATAGAAAAAAACTCCTTTGTATTTCTTACACTCATTCTGTCACTTTTATAAGGAAAATGCAAGCTGTTTTTTTTGGCTTTTCATTAAATCATTTACTTTCATTGAGACTTTTTTAGGATAGTTTTGTAAGCGATGGATAGTCTTGGAAACACGAAATGAGAGGTCTTTTTCTGAAATGGCTTTCTTCCTCATAACCACGAAGAAGGAATCCCTTTCATTTTTTTGTAAAAAATCAGTCAAAATAATTGAAAGTGTTTTCAGAATCTGATACAATTAGCGTGAAAGAGTGAGCGTAAAATGAGAAAGGAAGTGTTTTTATGAATACTGATGAAACAATCACTATTTATGACGTTGCGCGTGAGGCAGGCGTTTCGATGGCGACTGTGTCTCGTGTGGTAAATGGAAATAAAAATGTAAAAGAAAACACCCGAAAAAAAGTGCTTGAGGTCATTGATCGTTTGGATTATCGTCCAAATGCGGTTGCGCGTGGCTTGGCGAGTAAGAAAACCACTACTGTAGGAGTTGTTATTCCAAATATTGCTAATAGTTATTTTGCTACTTTAGCAAGGGGGATTGATGATATTGCAACGATGTACAAGTACAATATTGTACTTGCTTCTAGTGATGAAAATGACGATCACGAAGTTACCGTGATTAACTCTCTATTTGCCAAACAAGTAGATGGTATCATCTTCATGGGTTACCACTTGACGGAAAAAATTCGTGCAGAATTTTCTCGTACCCGTACTCCGATTGTCCTAGCAGGAACAGTGGACCTCGAACACCAATTACCGAGCGTTAACATCGACTATAAAGCTGCCGTTGAGGATTCTATTACACAGCTTGCTAAAAATAATGAAAAGGTTGCCTTTGTATCAGGACCACTAATTGATGATATTAATGGCAAGCTCCGTCTAGCTGGTTATAAGGCTGGACTTGAAAAGAATAATTTGCGTTACAATGAAGGTCTTGTCTTTGAAGCCAAATATAGCTATAAAGATGGCTTTGATTTAGCACAACGTGTTTTGAACTCTGGTGCCACTGCTGCCTATGTTGGAGAAGATGAATTGGCTGCAGGTCTCTTGAATGGCCTCTTTGCTGCAGGTAAATCAGTTCCAGAAGACTTCGAAATCATCACAAGCAATGACTCACCAATTACAAGCTACACACGTCCAAACCTTTCTAGTATTAATCATCCTCTCTATGATTTAGGGGCAGTTAGCATGCGTATGTTGACTAAAATCATGAATAAGGAAGAACTCGAAGAAAAAGATGTTATTCTTAATCACGGTCTTACCTTACGTCAGTCAACAAAATAAAAAAGGAGTTGGGACATAAGTTTGTCTCAACTTCTCTTTTTAGAAAAAGGGAGAACCAATGACTTTTGAGGATGCTTATTTTAAACAGAAGATCCTAAAACAGGATAGCCTAGAGCCTTTTGGTTTTACAACTACTGAGCAAGGTTACGAGTTCAGAAAAACACTGATGGCTGATGAACTTGAAGCTCGATTGCTTATTGATTTAGAAGGTAAGTTGACGGGACAGGTTGTTGATATCGATCTTGATGAGCCTTATGATATCTTCAGGAGTCCTCAGGCCACTGGAACTTACGTTGGTCAAGTCAGAGAAGCTTATGGAGAACTTCTCTCACAACTAGCTGATTCTTGTTATGAAAATCAATTGTTCTCATCTCCACAAGCTAATCGCCTAGCTCAGTTTTTAGTTCAAGAATTTTCAGACCAAGCAGACCATCCTTTCGAAAAGGAACCAAGCTATTTGTCCTTTAGGGTTGATGGTAAATGGTATGCCTTGTTTTTTCCTCTTAAGGGAGAAAAACTAGGGCTTGATGGAGAAAAAGCGGATTTAATTTATGATGTGGTTAACCTGAAGGTTAATCCAAAGCAAATGGATAAGCTCTTGAAAATGGATGGGGTTTTTCCTAGCTACCATATGTCCAAGAAGACCTGGATTAGTCTTGTTTTAGACGAGACATTGTCGGACCAAACCATTATTGAGCTTCTTAGTGACAGTCGCTCCCTAGTTGCCCCAAAACATCTTAGAAAGGCTTTTGAGACTCATTATTGGATTATCCCGGTAAATTTGAAATACTACGATATTGGAGAGGAGTTCTCCGCAAATGAGGAGATTCTTTGGACACAGAAAGCTAGTATGCAAAAGGGAGATTTGGTGGCTATCTATATTACGGCACCTACCAAGGCCATCCGTTACCTCTGTCAGGTTTTAGAAGCGAATATCCCGAATCAAGGTTATCGTGAAGAGGCGAGTATTAAGGAGTTGATGCGGATTAAACCCTTATACACCTTTAATGACACCGAATTTGACAGTGAAAGACTAAAGAGTTTAGGTATCAAAACTGTTCGAGGTCCAAGACATATGACAGATGAGTTAGTTCAGTCCTTATCCCCTTACCTAAAAGAAAAATAGAAGGAGGACATCATGCGAATTTTGATTGCACCTGATTCGTTTAAGGAAAGTTTGTCTGCAAAAGAGGTCGCCTTAGCTCTTAAATTGGGCTTTGAAAAGGCCTTACCCGACACTGAGTTTGACCTCATGCCAATAGGTGATGGTGGCGAGGGCACCTTAGATGCTCTTGCTGAAAATCTAAATCTTGAGAAGAAAAGTATCAAGATTCCTCATGCCTATACAAGTGACGGAAGTGTTTCTTTTGCCAGCAATGGCCAGACTGCCGTTTTTGAAATGGCTGCGATTTGTGGCTTGGAACAGATTCCTAAGGATAAACGAAATCCTCTAGCTCTAACGACACAAGGCGTGGGTGAAGTAATTGTTCATTTGGTTCAATCTGGCATCCGAGATTTTATCATAGGCGTAGGTGGGTCTGCTACCAATGATGGTGGTATTGGTATGGCATATGGATTGGGTTATCGTTTTTATGACTCTCAGGGACAGGAGCTTGAGCCAATAGGTGCTAATCTTGGTCTTATTAAAAAGGTATCCTCTAAAAATAAGATTGATTTGTCTGGTATTACTATTCATCTGATTACTGACGTAGATAACCCCTTGTGTGGTCAAGATGGAGCGACCTATATTTTTGGTGGACAAAAAGGCTTGTCTCCTTCACAATTTAAAAAAGTTGACCAAGATATGTCACAATTTTACACTGACTTTGCTCCAGAAGTTTTAAAACTGGCTGGTTCAGGGGCGGGAGGAGGTATGGCTGCAGGTCTGGTGGCCTTTGCAGATGCAGAAGTTAAATCAGGGATTGACTTTGTACTTGATTGTGTTGATTTTGACCAACGTGTGAAGTCTGCTGATTTGGTTATAGTAGGAGAAGGACGTATGGATAGCCAGTCCTTGTCTGGTAAGGCACCGGTCGGGGTAGCTAGGCGGACACCATCAGCTATTCCTGTCATTGCTATCTGCGGTAGTCTGAAAGATGACTTGCCTGATTTTCCGGTAGCAGGTATTTCAGCTGCCTTTCCCATTATTGGTCAAGTAGCAGACTTAGACCAAGTTTTAGCTGCTGCTAAGGAGAATCTCTATCGAACAGGACTCAATATTGGGAATCTCATCAAGCTCAGTAAAACATTGTGATATAAGAAAAAGCTGACGTTGCGTCAGCTTTTATTTTCCAAATAGTTTAGCGAAAAATCCCTTTTTTTCAGTGGCAGGTTCAGTTTCTTTAGGAGCAAGGATATCAGGATAGAGCTCTGAAAATAACACTTTATCAAGATTCTCTGCTTGATTACTATGTACAATAAGACCGTATGGTGAATGGGCCTTGGCCTCGTCCACGATAGTAGCTGAAATGTTGAGTGCTTGAGCCGCTTTGATATAGGTAAATTGTATCTGGTCAGCTAATTTTGGCGATAGCTTGAGACTAAGATTCGGGTAAACGGCTTGCAAGTCTTTTAAAATCTGCGGAAAATGGTCAATTACAGTTTTCTTTTCAGCATTTTCCAATAGAACAGCTAGGACTACACGTTCCGCATAGGTTCCAAAATACTGACGAAGTTCATCGGGATTAAGGCGTTTTTCGCCACTAGCGCATTGGAGTACTTTGTTTTCAAGTGAAGTCATAGGAATCTCCTGTAAGTTTTCTACTTGTATTATACAATATTTTGAATTCCTTTTCATTCGGGTCGTTTTCTGAGATTTTCAAAAACAATTGAAAATATTAAAAAATAGAAAATCGCTAGAAAATTCTGGTTTTAATTTGCTTAAGCCTTGATATTATGGTAATATATAGGTGTAAAAAATTTTAACTCATAAGGAGAGTATTGTAATGTCAATTATTACTGATGTTTACGCACGCGAAGTCCTTGACTCACGCGGTAACCCAACACTTGAAGTAGAAGTTTACACTGAATCTGGTGCATTCGGTCGCGGTATGGTTCCTTCAGGAGCTTCAACTGGTGAACACGAAGCAGTAGAACTTCGTGATGGTGACAAAGCTCGTTACGGTGGTCTTGGTACTCAAAAAGCAGTTGATAACGTAAACAACGTTATTGCTGAACACATCATCGGATTCGACATACGTGATCAACAAGGTATTGACCGCGCAATGATCGCTCTTGACGGTACTCCAAACAAAGGTAAACTTGGTGCCAACGCTATTCTTGGTGTGTCTATCGCTGTAGCACGCGCAGCTGCTGACTACCTTGAAGTTCCACTTTACAGCTACCTTGGCGGATTCAACACTAAAGTTCTTCCAACTCCAATGATGAACATCATCAACGGTGGTTCTCACTCAGACGCTCCAATCGCTTTCCAAGAATTCATGATCGTACCTGCTGGTGCACCAACATTCAAAGAAGCTCTTCGTTGGGGTGCTGAAATCTTCCACGCACTTAAGAAAATCCTTAAAGAACGTGGACTTGAAACAGCCGTAGGTGACGAAGGTGGTTTCGCACCTCGTTTCGACGGAACTGAAGATGGTGTTGAAACTATCATCAAAGCTATCGAAGCTGCTGGATATGTACCAGGTAAAGACGTATTTATCGGATTTGACTGTGCATCATCTGAATTCTACGATGCAGAACGTAAAGTTTACGACTACACTAAATTTGAAGGTGAAGGCGCTGCTGTTCGTACTGCTGCAGAACAAATCGACTACCTTGAAGAATTGGTTAACAAATACCCAATCATCACTATCGAAGATGGTATGGACGAAAACGACTGGGACGGTTGGAAAGCTCTTACTGAACGTCTTGGTGGTAAAGTTCAATTGGTTGGTGACGACTTCTTCGTAACTAACACAGCTTACCTTGAAAAAGGTATTGCAGAACACGCTGCTAACTCAATCCTTATCAAAGTTAACCAAATCGGTACTTTGACTGAAACTTTCGACGCTATCGAAATGGCGAAAGAAGCTGGATACACAGCAGTAGTATCACACCGTTCAGGTGAAACTGAAGATTCAACAATCGCTGATATCGCAGTTGCAACTAACGCTGGTCAAATCAAGACAGGTTCATTGTCACGTACTGACCGTATCGCTAAATACAACCAATTGCTTCGTATCGAAGACCAACTTGGTGAAGTTGCAGAATACCGTGGTTTGAAATCATTCTACAACTTGAAAAAAATAATTCTATAGTCATATAGAATAAAAAGAGGTTCCTTAGGGAATCTCTTTTTTTGCTTGTTCTAAAGAACTTTTGACTAAGCTAGGCACCGTCTCTAAATGGGACTTCTAGACATAAAAAGCCCCCGCAATCCTATTGACTGCGGGGATTTCGTCTTAGAATAGACCTTTAATCTTGTCTAAAGCGCCACTGACCATTTCGTTGCCTGACACAAGAGATTTAGCTTGGTCGAAGTACTCGCCCAAATCATCTTTATTGTCATCGACAAACTTTTTAGCAGCTTCGAAATCTTTCTTTTCGATCATTTCTTTTACTTGGTTAAATAGGTCCATTGGATTCATATCTGTTCTCCTTTATAAGTTTTCTTACAAACTCTATTTAATCACGCTTATAGCAAACTAGCAAGAAATATGTTTGAGGCGAGTGCTATGAGGATTATGATTTTCTAGTTAAGTACGATTGATAATTGTTTAATCTAAAAAGGCAGTCCAAATAGGACTGCTTTTAAGGCTTATTGTTGTTCCGTTGAAGAGCTACTAGACTCTGATTCACTTGAACTTGAGCTTGATTCAGATTCTGCAGGATGTAGTTCCTTGTAAGATGGGGTCTTGAATAGATCAGCTGTCGATTTATTTCCTTTTTGTTTGTAGAGGCTGGTTGATTTATCTTTCAGCTTTTTATTGATTTCTTTTAGTTGATCCATCTGTTTAGTGTAGGAAATCTTGCTAGAATCAACATGCTTCAAACCGTTTGGCGTATAGAAACGAAGAAGGTCACCTGTTTGAACAGCGTCACTCATCGAAAGCTGAGTTGCTACTGCCTTACGAATGGCTTCGTTATCTTTTTTAGTTGTCTCATCAGGGTTGGTAATTTCTTCCCCTGTTTGAGTGTTATAAAGTCGACCAGAGTAGCTGGTGTATTGAGGAGTAACATATTGACCTGAGGTTCTAAATGCGACGGTTTGCTTATTATCAGGAGATAGGAGGTCTTGTCCCATCTGGATATAAGAGCTAGTGTCAACGCCAAGAACGTGAAGGAGAGTTGGAAGGGCATCAACCTCACCACCAAAGGTGTTAGAGATACCACCACCAGTATAGCCTGGAATATGAATCATGTAAGGAACACGTTGAAGCATGGCTTTATCATAGTTTGACCAAGTTTCAGGGTTCTTACCGAGAAGTTCAGCGAGATTGCTGCTTCGTGTATCAGAGATACCATAGTGGTCACCGTACATGACAATAATCGAGTTATCGTAAAGACCGGTTTCCTTGAGGTAATCAAAAAAGTCTTTGATTGCTGAGTCAAGATAGTTAGCTGTTGCAAAATATCCGTTGACTGTCTCGTCTTTTGTTTCGGCAAGTGGGAAACCTTGTTCCTTTTCATCGCCTGAGAGAGAAGTATATGGGTAGTGGTTAGATACTGTAAGGTATTTAACGTAGAAAGGTTGTTGCATTTGTTCCAGATACTTGATGGAATCTGGGAACATGTACTTGTCATTTAGACCATACTGGAAGGAGTTTTCATCAGTTTTTTCAGTGAAGGCTGATGAGTCAAAGAAGTAGTTATACCCCCATTGTTTATAGGTATTGTTACGATTCCAGAAGGATCCAGTGTTTCCGTGGAAAACAGCTGACGTATAGTCACCTGTTTGAGCTAGGATAGATGGCGCAGCATAGGCTGTATTGGTACCACCATAGTTTACCATGTATGACCCTGTACTTAGTCCAAAGAGAGACGTTTCCATCAAGGTTTCAGCATCAGAAGTTTTCCCTGATTTTACTTGGTGGAAGAAGTTTGAAAAGGCTAGAGTTTCATTTGAGTGATAAATGGAATTGATGAATGGTGTAACCTCATAGTCTTGACCGTCTACTTTGAGCTTGTAATCAATGAGGAACTGTTGGAAGCTTTCCAAGTGAATAACGATGACGTTTCTTCCTTTAGCAATTCCGTAATACTTAGGGTCAGGTGCCGCATAGTGCTCCTTAACGTAAGCCTCAACCTTTTTCATATCCTCAGCTGTTGCAGATGACCGAGCCTGTGAAGCTTGATAAGTTAAGTTACCAGAATAGGCTGTGAAGAAGGGAAGCCCCATAGCACGAACAATATAGTTATTTGAGAAACCACGTGTCAACAACTCGCCACGGTTAACTTCCGCTAAGAAGAGGTTAACTGAGAGTAGGAGTGTTGATAGTGCAGTAACTGCGAAACTAGCTCGTTTATTAAATGGCTTGCTGTCCATTTTAAGCTTTTTCCTGAAACCAGCATAGATGAAGAAAGGAACATCAATCAGGTAGAAAAGATAGCTTGGCTCAAGAAGGTTCTTGGCTGAGTCTCCTAGTCCTGCTGCCGAACTAGAACTTGCTAGGATGGTATTTACAGTGATGAAGTCTGTAAACTCTCCAAAGTAAATCACATTAGCAATAAGTAAGAGGTTAAGGATGACATAGATAGCAATGGTAATGCTGTAAAAGAAACGTCGTTTCTTGAAGTATAGTCCTAAACCCAGAAGCATTAATCCTAGTGGAATAGGGTTGATCAGCGAAAGCATAACCTGATATCTGCTTTCCAACTCAAGATTAATGTTGACGTAATAAGCGAATATGGTTTTTAGCCAGTAAAAGAAGAGTAACAAGAGGATAAATCCAAGTCTTGATGAAACTCCTTTCCAAAAGGCTTCAGTAATTTTTTTCAAAGTAATACTTCCTTTGATTCTATATTATCTTAATCATTATACCAAATAAGATAATGACTCTCAAAAATTTACTGCCATTGAGTGTGATATTCCTTGACATATAATTGATAAAATCTAGTCACGAAACAGAAATAATAGCATTTTTTTGGTATAATAGTAACATGAGTGTATTGACGGTAAGTCCCTTTGCGGAGAAAAAAATCAAACAAGGAAAACAGCTTCTTTTAGCCGAAGATTTTCCAAATATAACTGAAAATAATCAGTTGGTTTATCTATATAGCCAATCCAAAGACTTTTTAGGAACGGGCTATTTGTCAAGTCAAAATAAGGGGATAGGATGGTTTCTGTCCCCTAAAAAACAACAATTGACAGTGACTTATTTTCAAGGACTTTTTGAAAGGGCTAAGGCCAAACGTCAATCCTATTATGATAATGAGTTGACGACAGCTTTTCGTCTTTTCAACCAAGATGGTGACGATTTTGGTGGTCTCACAATTGATTTATATGGGGATTATGCCCTCTTTTCATGGTACAATGCCTTTGTTTATTCCTTGAAAAATGATATTGTAGATGCTTTCCAAATGGTCTTTCCTGAGGTCTTGGGAGGCTATGAGAAAATCCGCTTCAAGGGTCTTGATTTCGAATCAGACCATCTTTTTGGGCAAGAGGCGGCTGATACCTTCACCATTTTAGAAAATGGGGTAACTTATGAAGTTTTCCTCAATGATGGGCTAATGACGGGGATTTTCCTTGATCAGCATGAAGTGCGTGATGGCTTAGTTAATGGCTTAGCTTTGGGAAAATCAGTTTTGAATATGTTCTCCTATACGGCAGCTTTTTCAGTGGCTGCAGCTATGGGGGGAGCGGTTGAAACGACATCGGTTGATTTGGCTAAGCGTTCACGTGAATTATCGACGGCTCATTTTGAAGCTAATGGCTTCAGTATGGAAAATCATCGCTTGGTCGTGATGGATGTCTTCGATTATTTCAAATATGCAAAGAAAAAAGGCTTATCTTATGACCTTATCGTCATCGATCCGCCAAGCTTTGCTCGAAATAAGAAACGCACTTTCTCAGCAAATAAGGATTACCACAAGTTAATTGCACAAAGTCTTGATATTTTATCAGAGCATGGGACAATCATCGCAAGTACCAATGCTGCTAATATGACAGTGCAACAGTTTAAGAAACAACTACGTAAGGGCTTGGGAGATGTTTCAGCGGACTTCGTTAACCTGCAACAATTACCAGCGGATTTTACCGTCAATCCTAATGATCCAACATCAAATTATTTGAAAGTATACACAATAAAGGTAAATAAATGAAAATTGTAGTTCCGATTATGCCAACTAGTTTAGAGGAGGCACAAGCGCTTGAACTGTCTCGTTTTGAGGGGGCAGACATTATTGAATGGCGTGCAGATTTTTTAGATAAGGATAGTATCTTAACGGTTGCTCCGGCTATTTTCGAGAAATTCGCAGGCTTTGAGATTATCTTTACCATCCGTACAACGCGTGAGGGTGGTAGGCTTGAGTTAACGGATGCGGAATATGTCGCACTGATTAAGGATGTAGCTGCGATTTACTCGCCAGATTATATTGATTTTGAGTATTTCACACGTAAGGCTGTCTTTGATCAAATGCTTGAATTTTCAAACTTGGTTTTGTCTTATCATAACTTTGAGGAGACACCTGAAAACCTCATGGAACTTTTGTCTGAGATGGCAAACTTGACACCACGAGTGGTTAAGGTGGCAGTTATGCCTAAGAATGAGCAGGATGTTCTCGACCTTATGAACTTCACACGTGGCTTTAAGGCCTTTAATCCTGAGCAGGAGTTTGTGACCATGTCAATGGGTAAACTAGGTCGTTTGTCACGTTTTGCGGGCGACTTGATAGGGTCATCATGGACCTTTGCCAGTCTTGATAATGCCAGTGCTCCAGGACAAATTAGTTTAGCAGACATGCGCAGAATCAGGGAGGTTTTGGATGCAGATTGATGGACACACACGCCTAGCAGCTGTTGTCGCCAATCCAATCAAGCATTCGATTTCGCCATTCATTCATAATTCGGCCTTTGAGAAGACACAAGTTAATGGTGTTTATGTGGCCTGGGAGATTCTGGAATCAGACCTAGCCGAGACAGTTGAAAATATTAGACGTTACGACATGTTCGGTATCAATTTGTCCATGCCATATAAGGAAGCAGTCATTCCTTTTTTGGATGAGATTAGTCCTGCAGCTCAACTGATTGGTGCTGTCAATACAGTTGTTAATCGTGATGGGCGTTTGATTGGTCATAATACAGACGGTTTTGGCTTTTTTGCTAGTCTAAAGAACTTTAGCCCTAAAGATGCCCATCTGATGATTTTGGGTGCTGGTGGTGCGGCTAAAGCTATTGTGACGCAGGCAGTTCTTGATGGTGCCAAAAAAGTAAGTGTCTATGTTCGCCCTCAGTCATTGGATAAGGCAAAAGAGAGCTTTAAGTCACTACTTGAACAGACAACTTGTCACTTGGAGTTTCATGCTTTAAATGATCTTAAGTATTTTAAAGAGGAACTAGGCCAAGCTCATTTATTGGTGAATGCGACGAGTGTAGGTATGGATGGCGCATCCTTGCCTATTCCTACAGATACAAAATTTCCTAAGGGACTCTTGGTTGCTGATATCATTTATCAGCCTTTTGAAACACCTTTCTTGGCCTTGGCTAGAAAACAGGGAATAGGGGCTGTGAACGGCCTTGGCATGTTGCTTCATCAAGCAGCAGGTGCCTTTAAATTGTGGACAGGCAAGGACATGCCAACAGACGCCATTTGGCAGGAATTAGAAAATATTTACAATAGCTAGGAGGGAACGACGATGAAACTAGAGGTAAATTTAACACATAACCCTTATGACATTATTATTGAAAAAGGAGCCCTTAAGACTGTCGGTAAATGGGTGAAGTCACTTTGGGAACCACAAAAGATTGCCCTTATTACGGACAATCATGTGGGAGCTCTATATGCAGAAAAAGTTAAGCTTAGCCTGGAGCACGAAGGTTTTGAGGTTGTCGTTTTTGATTTCCTAGAAGGTGAAGCGAGTAAAAATCTTAAGACTGTTAACAAGGCTTATGAGTTTTTGATTAAGAATGGCATGACTCGTAGTGATGGCATTGTTGCTCTTGGTGGTGGCGTTGTTGGAGACTTAGCAGGCTTTGTCGCTTCAACCTATATGCGTGGGATTCATTTCGTTCAGGTTCCAACCAGTCTAACTGCCCAAGTGGATTCATCTATTGGTGGTAAGACTGGTGTGAACACACCATTTGCTAAAAATATCGTGGGAACTTTCGCTCAGCCTGATGGGGTTTTGATTGACCCTAATGTCCTTGAGACACTTGGTAAACGTGAATTGATTGAAGGTATGGGTGAGGTTGTCAAATACGGATTGATTGACGATCCTGAACTTTGGCACCTCCTTGAAAGCATTGATGGTTCGGTTCACAGTATCCTAGAAAACTCAGAAACTATCATTTACCGTTCATGTAACGTTAAGCGTAAAATTGTGGTTGAAGATGAGTTTGAAGGTGGTGTCCGTATGTACCTAAACTTTGGTCATACGATTGGGCATGCCGTTGAACAAACAGCTGGTTACGGTAAAGTCATGCACGGTGAAGCGGTAGCTATCGGAATGGTTCAGATTTCACGAGTTGCTGAGGAAAAAGGTCTGATGCCTAAGGGGATCACACGTCAAATCGCTGAGATGTGTGTCAAATTTGGCTTGCCAGTAGACTATGAGCCATGGCGTGTTGAGGAGCTCTATACAGCCCTCACACATGATAAAAAAGCTCGTGGCAATAGCATTAAGACAGTTATCGTTCCAGAGATTGGTAAGGCAGCTATCAATCAGATTCCTTTAGTTGAAATGAAAGAGTACTTGGAGAAATAAATGAGATATTTAACAGCAGGTGAGTCTCATGGCCCACGTTTAACAGCAATTATCGAAGGTGTTCCAGCTGGTCTTCCCTTGACGGCTGAAGATATCAATGCTGATTTGAAACGCCGCCAAGGTGGTTATGGTCGTGGTGGCCGTATGAAAATTGAGTCTGATAAAGTTGAAATCACTTCTGGTGTTCGTCATGGGAAAACAACAGGGGCTCCAATCACCCTTCATGTTATCAATAAGGACCATCAAAAATGGTTGGACATCATGGCTGTGGAAGACATTGAAGACCGTTTGAAAACCAAACGTAAAATCACTCACCCACGTCCAGGACATGCTGACTTGGTTGGTGGAATGAAATACCGTTTCGATGATTTGCGTAATTCCTTGGAGCGTTCTAGTGCGCGTGAAACAACTATGCGTGTGGCAGTAGGTGCTGTCGCTAAACGTATCTTGGCTGAGCTCGATATTGAAATTGCTAACCATGTTGTTGTCTTTGGTGGTAAGGAAATTGACGTGCCTGAGAATTTGACGGTAGCTCAAATCAAGGAATTGGCTCAACAATCAGAGATTTCAGTCGTTAACCAAGAGCGTGAACAAGAAATTAAAGATTACATTGACCAAATCAAAAAAGAAGGGGACACAATCGGTGGTGTCGTTGAAACTGTCGTTGGTGGTGTTCCTGTTGGTCTTGGTTCTTATGTGCAATGGGATACAAAACTTGATGCTAAGATTGCTCAAGCAGTTGTATCCATCAATGCCTTCAAGGGTGTGGAATTTGGCCTTGGTTTCAAGGATGGCTACCTCAAGGGCTCTCAAGTGATGGACGAGATTCTCTGGAATGAAGAGGATGGTTATACACGTCGCACTAACAATCTTGGTGGTTTCGAAGGTGGTATGACCAATGGACAACCGATTGTGGTGCGTGGGGTTATGAAACCCATTCCAACCCTTTACAAGCCTTTGATGTCAGTAGATATCGAAACACACGAACCTTACAAGGCAACAGTTGAGCGTTCAGATCCAACGGCCTTGCCGGCAGCGGGTGTTGTTATGGAATCCGTAGTTGCTACAGTCGTAGCTAATGAAATCTTGGACAAATTCTCTTCCGATAACATGGAAGAATTGAAAGAAGCGGTAGCACGTCACCGTGACTATGTGAAAAACTTTTAAGCAGCATCAGACAATAGATTGGAGTAGTAATGAGTAAGAAAACAATTTATATCGCAGGATTGGGCTTAATTGGTGGTTCCTTGGCTTTAGGGATTAAAAGAGACCACCCTGATTATGAGATTCTTGGATATAATCGCTCTGACTATTCTCGAAATATTGCGCTTGAGCGTGGTATCGTTGCTCGTGCAACCAGTGATTTCAAAGAGTTTGCCCCACTTGCTGATGTGATTATCCTTGCAGTGCCAATTAAGCAAACTGTGGCCTACTTGCAGGAATTGGCTGACTTGGATCTCAAAGATAATGTCATCATCACAGACGCAGGGTCTACTAAGTTGGATATCGTTGAGGCAGCTGAACGTTACCTAACAGGTAAAAATGTTCAGTTTGTAGGTTCCCACCCTATGGCGGGTTCCCATAAATCAGGGGCTATTGCAGCCGACGTGACGCTTTTTGAAAATGCCTATTATATTTTCACACCGACAAGTCTGACAAGAGAGACAACTATCCCAGAGCTTAAGGACATCTTGTCTGGGCTTAAGTCACGTTTTGTGGAGATTGATGCGGCTGAACACGACCGTGTAACCAGTCAAATCAGTCACTTTCCCCACCTTTTAGCTTCTGGTCTTATGGAGCAGGCGGCTGATTATGCTCAGGCCCATGAGATGACCAATCACTTTGCGGCTGGGGGATTCCGAGATATGACCCGTATTGCTGAGAGTGAACCGGGTATGTGGGCTTCCATTCTCATGACTAATGGGCCTGCTGTCTTGGATCGTATTGAAGATTTCAAAAAACGTTTGGACCATGTGGCTGACTTGATTAAGGCTGAGGATGAGAATGCCATTTGGGAGTTCTTTGACAATGGTCGTAAGAAGCGTAAAGAGATGGAAATCCACAAAAAGGGTGGCGTGGAAAGTGCCTTCGATATTTTCGTGGATGTGCCTGACCGTGAGGACGTTATCCTTAGCATTATGGAATTGTTGCGAGGAACGTCTTTGGTTAACCTTCGTATCAATGAAGAAAATCGCGAGGATATTCATGGTATCCTTCAAATTACTTTTAAAAATGAAAAAGATCGTACACATGCTAAGACTGTTATTGAAGCCAATACAGACTATCATGTGGTGATCGCCTAGGAGAATAAAATGACAAATATTTATGATTTAGCAAATGAGTTGGAACGTGGCATTCGTGCCCTTCCTGAGTACAAAACTTTGGTAGAGAAAAAAGAAGCTATCGCAGCTGATGCTGAGGCTAGTGCTCTTTTCAAAGAGTTCACTGATTTCCAAGAGGATTTCTATGCTAAAATGCAAGCTGGTACAATGCCAACAGCAGAAGAACAAGCAGCTGTTCAAGAATTGGGGCAAAAAGTGGAAGCTAATGCCCTTTTGAAAGAATACTTGGCTGCACAACAAGGCTTGTCTGTTTATTTGAATGATATTGAACGTATCATCTTCAAACCTTTGCAAGAATTGAATAGCTAATCAGAGAGGGTGTGTCAGTTGACAGGCCTTTTTCTGCATTCAAAAGAGATTGTCTAAGAATGAAGATCAAATATTAAGGAGGAAAATGATGGCTCGTAAAATTGGAATTATTGGTATGGGAAATGTTGGAGCTGCGGTAGCTCATGGAGCTATTGCTCAAGGTTTGGCTGATAGTTATGTCTTTATAGATATCAATGAGAAAAAGGCTGAGGCGGATGCCCAGGATTTTAAAGATGCTATGGGCAATCTGCCTAGCTATGCCAACATCGTGGTTAATGATTATGCAGCACTCGAAGATGCTGATGTGATTATTTCATCCCTTGGAAATATTCAGTTACAGCATAATGCCGGTGAGGACCGTTTTGCTGAATTTCCATTTACCCGAGAAGCTGTTTATCAGGTTTCTCAGGAACTCAAAAAATTGGATTTTAAAGGCATACTCTTGGTTATCTCAAACCCTGTAGATGCCGTATCAGCCCTCTATCAAGAGTTCACAGGTTGGCCAAGAGAACGTGTGATTGGGACAGGGACTCTACTCGATACAGCTAGAATGAAGGCAGCGGTAGGAGATGATTTATCAGTCAATCCAAAATCAGTATCCGGCTACAATCTTGGCGAACATGGGAATTCCCAATTTACAGCCTGGAGTCAAGTCAAGGTCAAAGGTCAAGATATTACAGTATTGACCAGTGAAGAAGAGCGTCAAAATCTTTTTATGGCTTCTATGAAGGGTGGCCACAAGGTCTTTTATGGTAAGGGCTATACTTCTTATGGCATTGCCAGTGCGGCTCTTCGTTTGGTATCTATTATCCTTTCGGATGCTCAAGAAGAAGTGGCGGTATCTAGCTATCAAGCAGCCTATCAGACCTACCTTGGCTATCCAGTTATTTTAGGACGTCAAGGGGTGGTTGCTACTGTTCGCTTGTCTTTGTCGGCTGAGGAAGATCGTCTTTTGGAGGAGTCTGCTAACTTAATTCGTAACCGTGTTCAAGAGGCAGTTGCCTTTCTAAGAGAAAAGTATACTAATACTAGAGAGTGAATATTTTGACAATTCAGTCTATGGTTGGGCTTTAAATTATGGTATAATGAGAGCAACTATAAATTTTTCAGGAGTAACCTATGAAACTAGAAACCAAGGCACAAGGTCTTCATGGCAGCTTGCGTATCCCTGGTGACAAGTCAATCAGTCACCGTTCGATTATGTTCGGAAGTCTTGCTAAAGGTGTGACAACTGTTCGTGATATTTTACGAGGTGAGGATGTCCTCTCAACCATGCAGGTCTTTCGTGATCTGGGTGTGACTATCGAGGATGACGGTGATGTGGTTCGCATTCACGGTGTTGGTTTTGATGGTCTCAAGGCTCCTCAAAACAAATTGGACATGGGTAACTCTGGAACATCCATTCGCTTGATTTCAGGTGTGCTCGCTGGTCAAGATTTCGATGTAGAGATGTTTGGGGATGATTCCCTTTCAAAACGCCCTATGGACCGTGTGACCATTCCCTTGCGTCAGATGGGTGTAGAGGTATCAGGTCAGACGGACCGCGATTTGCCACCTTTGAAAATGCATGGTAGCAAGTCTCTTAAACCTATTCATTACCAATTGCCTGTGGCCTCTGCTCAGGTTAAATCTGCCCTTATTTTTGCAGCTCTTCAAGCTGATGGCGAATCTGTTATCATCGAGAAGGAAAAAACACGTAATCATACGGAAGATATGATTCAGCAGTTTGGTGGTCAGCTTCAGGTAGATGGCAAGGAAATTCGTATTTCTGGTGGCCAAACTTTCACTGCTCAAGAAGTTGTGGTTCCAGGTGACATTTCTTCAGCTGCCTTTTGGTTGGTAGCAGGACTTGTGGTACCTAACTCTAAGATTGTCTTGGAAAATGTTGGTGTCAACGAGACGCGTACGGGTATCATTGATGTGATCAAAGACATGGGTGGTAAGATTACCCTTTCAGATATTGACCAAGTTGCTAAATCTGCGACCATTATGGTTGAAACTTCAGAACTTAAAGGAACTGAAATTGGTGGAGATATCATTCCACGTTTGATTGATGAACTTCCAATTATCACACTCTTGGCGACACAAGCCCAAGGTAAGACTGTAATTCGTGATGCTGAAGAACTTAAGGTCAAAGAGACTGACCGTATTCAGGTGGTAGCGGATGCCTTGAATGCTATGGGTGCTGATATTGTACCAACTGAGGATGGTATGATTATCACTGGTAAGACGGCTCTTCATGGGGCAGAGGTTAATACCTTGGGTGACCACCGTATTGGTATGATGACAGCTATTGCTGCCCTTTTGGTTCAAGATGGTGAGGTTGACTTGCAACGTGCGGAAGCTATCAATACAAGTTACCCAAGTTTCTTTAGTGACTTGGAAGGATTGCTCCATGGCTAAGGTTTTATTGGGCTTTATGGGAGTTGGTAAGAGTTCCGTCGCCCCATACCTGGATGGTCGTTTCGTGGATATGGATCAGGTCATCGAGGAGAAAATCGGCATGTCCATTGCTGATTTTTTTGCAAAAGAAGGTGAAGCAGCCTTTCGTCAGATTGAGTCTGAGACTTTGGAGGAACTCCTTCAAGAGGGAGATGACGTCATCATCTCTACTGGAGGTGGTGTCGTTGTGACGGAGCGCAATCGTCAGCTCTTGGCGAAAAATCGTAAGCATAACGTTTGGCTCCATGCTTCTTTCGATGTGGTCTATGATCGCATTGAAAAGGATACCAAGAATCAGCGCCCACTCTTTCTCAATCATTCCAAAGAGGATTTTAAGGCTATTTATGACGGTCGAATGGCACTCTATCAAGATTTAGCAGATTTGGTTGTCACAGTTGATAACCGAACGCCAGAAGAAGTAGCAAGGTTTATCAAATGTATGTAGGTTATTTGGGCCCTAGTGGGTCGTTTACGCATAATGCAGCATTAAAGGCTTTTCCTGAGGCAGAATTGGTTTCTCTAGGTACCATTACCGAGGTTATCAAGTCTTATGAAGAGGGACGTGTGGATTATGCGGTCATTCCGGTGGAAAATTCCATTGAGGGCTCTGTTCATGAGAGTTTAGACTATCTCTTCCATCAGGCCGATATTCGTGCTGTGGCAGAGATTGTTCAGCCCATCAAGCAGCAGTTGATGGCGACGAAACATCATGAGAAAATTGAGAAAATCTTCTCACACCCACAGGCTATTGCCCAAGGGAAAAAGTATATTAAACAGCATTTTCCACATGCTAAGATTGAGACAACAGCAAGTACAGCCTTTGCGGCGCGTTTTGTCGCTGATAATCCAGATCAGCCATATGCGGCCATCGCTCCGCATGCAGCTGCTAAGGAATACGGTCTTCAAATCTTGGCTAAGGATATTCAGGAGATTGAAAAGAATTATACCCGCTTTTGGGTGTTGGGGAACACCGTTCCTGAGATTCCGCTCAATCAGATTGATTGCAAATTAACGCTGGCCTTGACCCTGCCTGACAATATGCCAGGGGCACTTTACAAGGCCTTATCGACCTTTGCCTGGCGAGGCATTGACTTGACCAAGATAGAAAGTCGTCCTTTGAAGACGGTACTTGGCGAGTATTTCTTTATTATTGATTGTGATTATACAAAGGAAAAGTTGGCTCAGTTCGCTCTTGAAGAGCTGACTGCAGTTGGAATTGGATATAAAATCTTGGGTGCTTACCAAGTCTATGAAATTTAAAGGGAAATCTTATGACCAAATCTAACAATGGGCCGTTTACGCATCATGAACGGTTACGTTACAGCTATCTTTTAAAAAATCTTGCTCACCTGAATGGACAGCAGGCCTCAGAATTCAATTATCTTCAAGGAAAGTTGGATGCCTATGAAGCTGAGCGGCGGTATCAAGCGCAAAGAGAGGACTATCAAGCAGCATGGCGCCAGCCTTATGACAATCGTTCTGACTACTATCAAGAACGTGATTATGAGTCTGTCAATCAGCTAACTGAGGAAGGTTTGCCCGTCTATCGGGAGGAAGTCGCTCAAAGTAAACCTAAACGTAAAAAGGTTCAAAGACAAGCAACTCCTTCAGCAACGTCGGCTCCAAGGTCCAAGTCGCAAGTAGCCAAGAAGAAGCGACCAAAGAAAAAGAGAAGGCTCAAGAAAGTTGTTAAGCTGGTGCTTAGTTGCTTGAGTCTTGGAGTTGTGTTCTTAGTGATAGCCATGGCCTATCAATTTTACAAGGGAACAGACCTTTCTGCTGCAGGTAATAATGGTAAATCCTATCAGCCTGCCGTAGTTGAGACCTTTAATGGTAAGGATACCAAGGATGGGGTTAATATCCTTATTCTAGGTTCTGACCAGCGAGTTAGCCAAGACTCTACCGATGCCAGAACGGACTCCATCATGGTTGTCAATGTGGGCAATAAAGAAGGTAAGATTAAGATGGTTAGCTTTATGCGAGATACCTTGGTCAATATCAAGGGGGCTTCAGAAACCGACTATTCTCAGGACTTGAAACTTAATACGGCTTTCAATATTGGTGAGCAAAATAATCATCAAGGGGCAGAACTCATGCGTGAGACCCTCAAACGAAACTTTGACATTGATATTAAGTACTATGCCATGGTTGACTTTGAAACCTTTGCGACAGGGGTCGATACCCTCTTCCCGAATGGTGTGGAAATCAATGCGAAGTTTGCGACCATTGATGGTAAAAAAGTGTCATCAGTACAAGTTCCAGATGATTTGAAGATGGACAAGAATGGTCATGTGCCAAATCAAACCATTAAAGTTGGTAAGCAGGATATGGATGGTCGCACCCTTCTGAATTATGCTCGTTTCCGTAAGGATGACGAGGGAGATTATGGCCGTACCAAGCGCCAGCAACAAGTGATGCAGGCTGTTATGAAGCAGCTTAAGAATCCACTTAATCTCTTCAATGGACCTGAGGCTTTGGGGAAGGTTTACTCACTGACCTCAACCAATATGAGTATGACTGATATGTTGGATTTGGGACTTTCAAATGCTGGTAGTTTCAAAAAAGGGATTAATTCGCAAACCATTCCTTCGGATGGTGATTGGATTGACAGTTATGATTTGTATGGCGGTCAAGGGATTGAAATTGATTTTGATAACTATCAGTCAAAATTAAAAGAACTAGGATTTAGATAAGAAAACAAAGCAGGTTCACACTGAACCTGCTTGTTTTTTGGTATTAAGAGCTTGTATAAGCGCCTTGTATAAGAGTTTTAGAAAATGATAGAGCAAATAGGTCATGATGACAAGAACGAAGGCGAACTCTACCTTATAAACCAATTGGGTAGCTGGATTGACTAGTCCAAGACTGGTAGTGGCTGCCTTAAAAGCATTGACACTATTGACCAAGGGAAAGCTAAAAGCTGCAAAAAGTGGAATAAAGCCTTTTCTAACCAGTTTTACGAAGAGATTAAGAGCATAGAAAAAGAATGCTTGCGAGAATAAGAGTAGGGCAAGTAAAATAATAGTTGCAGGTCTTTGATTACTCTTGATTGAGCTGGTAATGAGAAGGGCCAGAGGTGCTGCTAAAATGGCAAGTATAGGTCGATAGAGGTGAGGGATGGCTATCTGTCTCATTCTCCACAAAACAAGTGGAAAGAGGGCCAGGGTCGCTAATGCCGTTACTCCCAGAATAAGTCCCTTGATGCTAGTTGGAACACTAGCTGGTACTGTCACAAGACTGATAGCAGGTCCAACGTAGATCACGAACCAGCTTGGAAAGACTTGGTTCAAAGATAGTGGGCACATAAAACGCAGACTGAAAAAAATAATATAGGCAATATAAAGTCCAAGGAGTCCAACCCAAGTCACACTTAATCCTGTTTGAGCTAGTGGGAGGTGGCTGGCAAAGAGAAAGGCAGCCATAAAGAAGCTGGCAAAGGCCGAAGCAACGACTGGGTTGCGCAAATCTTCTCTTATTTGTTCAAAGCCAAGAATCAAGCGTCCTAGTATAAGTATAAAACCGATACTGGCCAGAGACCAAATGCCCTGAGCAATCAGGGCATAGTGGCTTATTTGATTGGATAAACTAAAGAGGGCAAGAACTAGACTAGATAGGGCCAAGGGAATTTTCTTAAAAAATACCTTCATTGGTCCACCGGCCTTTCTAGCTAGCTGCAAGAATGTGACGAAGCTGCACCGCACTCGGAGATACAATTGGAAGGAAGACGCCTTCATTCCAACGACGGATAAAGCTTGACTCTGATTCTTTCAAATAGCCACGACCACCACTAGCCTGAAGTTCGAGGAGCAGGCTGTTGGCTACGACGTCGACAATATCGATACGCAATTGGAAAAGTTCACGTGGTTTTTCAATGAAATAATTAGCATCATTAAGACCCGCAAAGAGTTGGTCTTGAATAGCAAGAAGATTTCCACGTGTTGCTTCAAATTCCTCACGAAGAACGCTACGGTTACTGTTTAGACTAGCTTCAACCTCATCAAGAGAACGTTGTGCCAAACCAAAGGCAAGACCAAACTGGAAACCAAGGAAGTTCGGACGTGTTTTGGCAATATAGTCTGTACCTTCTTTTGAAAGGACCCAATTAGGATCTAACTTAACGTGATCAAAAGTAAGAGAGGCAGTGTTAGCACCTTGAAGGGAAACAAATTCCAAATCTTCAGAACGGCTGAGGCCCTCAGCCTCAGATGGAATAGTGATAATCCAAGGTTGGCTACCGTCTTTAAAGTCAGCAGCAAAGAGAGCAGCGAATTTATCAGAACGAAGGTTAGTCACCCAAGGCAAACGACCATCGAGATAGTAGTCATCACCTTCTTGGCTGATAGTAACATTCAATTCTTCAATATCAGACAAGAATTTGACTGCATTAGACAAGCCAGTTCCACCAGCACGCTCACCAGTATACAATTCTTTCAACCATGTTTCACGAGGGTAAGCATTGTCGCTAGCTAGGATATACTCGATGAAAGTACGGTGTCCCCAAGAAATAAAGGAAGCTGTCAAAGAATGTTGTGCCAATTCATTAAGCACATCAACAACTTGAGTAGGACCACCACCTAGACCATCAAACTCAGCAGGTACGCCGATCTTAAAGACGTCGTTTTCAGCGATTTTTTCAAGAAGTTGGTCCGCAATTGGTCCAGACTCTTGGTCAATATGGTCAGCGTTGGTGTCCAACCAAGTAAGGAATTCTTTTGAAAAATGTGACATAGGCTTAGGTCCTCCTCTAGTTTATCTTTATCAGTTTATCTTTGCATTAAGCGAATTCTTGAAGTTCAGGGTTAATTGGTGTTTGTGCGAGATTGTTAGCGTAGTTACACAAGCTTGCAAGGCTGACACCCAAGATAACGTCAAGGGCATTTTGTGCAGTGTAGCCAGCTTCCAAGAAGTCGTTGTAGGCTTCGTCACCAACAGCACCTTTGGTATTGATCACGGCAATAGTGAATTTAGCAAGGGTATCAAGTTTTGGATCGTCCTCGATTGGTGTACGGTTACGAAGGGCTTCCAAAAGTTGAGGTGTCATTTGGATTTGCTTGATTGAAAAGGCTGTATGACCTGCCACACAGAAGGCACAGCCATTAGTAACAGCAGCTGTAATTTGAACAACCTCTCGTTCAGTTGGTGTCAATGAATTGCGACGGTTGATTTCACCGACAGTACGGTAAGTTTCAAGCGCAGTTGGCGCATTAGCAAGGAGACCAATCAAGTTTGGAATGTATCCCCCATTGGCATCTTTGACTGTTTGAAGGACGTCTTTGACTTCTTCCGGTGCAGTTTCGATTGTATGAATGGTAATATCTGGCATGATTATTCTCCTTTAGATAGAAACGACATCTAACCAAGCGGCTGAGTCGTTTAATTTTTTGTCATGGACCTATGATAGCACTGTATGACTTTTCTGAAAAATCTATATTATTTATGGCCAGCCATAAATTTGATTTATATGTGCTATAATGGAGGGTAGTGAAAGGCTTTGGAAGATATGCTTAAGCCCTATAAGAGTAAAGAAAGTTGAATTATGTTAAATAAAAACGCTATTGTAGAAGTTGAAATTGTCGATTTGACACATGAAGGAGCAGGCGTTGCCAAGGTGGATGGCTTTGTCTTTTTCGTGGATAATGCCCTTCCAGGCGAAGTCATCAAGATGCGAGTGCTTAAGCTCAAGAAAAATATCGGCTTTGGTAAGGTTGAGGAGTATGTGACCCTTTCACCAAACCGTAATCAGGACATTGATGCAACCTATCTACGTTCAGGAATTGCTGATTTTGGCCATATGACCTACGAGGAGCAGCTTAAGTTCAAGCGTAAACAAGTTGTGGACAACCTCTACAAGACAGCAGGTATCTCAGACGTAGAAGTCGCTGAAACATTGGGGATGGATACACCGTACGCTTACCGTAATAAGGCGCAGGTGCCCGTTCGCCGTGTTAAAGGTCAGCTTGAAACAGGTTTCTACCGCAAGAATTCGCACGACTTGATTCCAATTGAAGATTTCCTTATCCAAGACAAGGAAATTGATAAACTCATTGTCTTTGTCCGTGACCTTCTCCGTCGCTATGACCTCAAACCTTATGATGAGAAGGAGCAGACAGGTTTGATTCGTCATTTGGTAGTTCGTCGTGGTCATTATTCAGGTCAGATGATGTTGGTCTTTGTAACGACCAGACCAAAAGTTTTCCGTATTGACCAGGTTATTGCTAAAATTACGGAAGCCTTCCCGAGTGTCGTTTCCATCATCCAAAATATCAACGATAAGAACACTAACGCCATCTTTGGCAAAGAGTTCCGCACCCTTTATGGTCAAGACACCATCACAGACAGTATGTTGGGCAATGACTATGAGATCTCTGCCCAGTCTTTCTATCAGGTTAATACTGAGATGGCTGAAAAACTCTATCAAACAGCCATTGACTTCTCAGATCTAAACAGCGACAGCATTGTTATTGATGCCTATTCAGGAATCGGGACAATCGGTTTGTCATTTGCAAAACAGGTCAAGGAAGTCTACGGCGTTGAAGTCATCGAAACAGCCGTCGAAGATGCCAAGAAAAATGCAGAACGCAACGGCATTACAAATGCCCACTATGTGGCTGACTCAGCTGAAAATGCCATGGCCAAGTGGAGCAAGGATGGCATCAAACCAGACGTCATCATTGTGGACCCACCACGCAAGGGCTTAACTGAAAGCTTCATCAAAGCCAGCGTTGCCATGCAACCTGAGAAGATTACCTATGTCTCATGTAACCCAGCAACCATGGCGCGTGATATCAAACGCTATCAAGAGTTGGGTTATGAATTGAAGAAAGTCCAGCCGGTGGATCTGTTTCCTCAAACGCACCATGTTGAGGCAGTATCACTTTTGTCCAAACTCGATGTCGATAAGCATATAGACGTTGAAATTGAGCTGGATGAGCTTGATTTGACCAGTGCTGAAAGTAAGGCAACATATGCTCAAATCAAAGAATATGTTTGGAATAAATTTGAATTATAAGTTCCGACATTATATATTGCACAGATAAAAAGGAAATGTGGAATAGAATTACGAGAACATTACAACAAGTCTAAAAAGGAGAAACAAATTATTCCACAGTGTACACCTGAAAAAGAAGAAGCTATCATGGATGCCTTGAGACACTTCAAAATGATTGAATAGAAAAGAATGACAGCATATGACTTTCTGCATTTATGACATTCCTACTTGGTATAGGAACAGCTATTATTCCTTTCTTGCAAGGTATCAATGAGAAAATAGGCTCAATATAAAGATTGATAGGATCATTTTTATATTTAAAGGAGCGTTGAAATGATTGATAAAAGCAATAAAAAATTTTGGGATAAATTTGCTAAGCTATATGCTCCTTTCATGAAAAAAGACAAAGGAGTATATGATAAAGTTTGCGAATACATTCGTCCTCATTTGAATAAAGACATGGAGGTGCTTGAACTTGCTTGTGGCTCAGGACAATTATCGTTTAATCTTTCAAAGCATACGAAAAGTTGGATTGGCACAGATTTTTCCGAACAAATGATTAAGGAAGCTAAAAAGCGTGGGGAATACGAAAATCTTACATTTGAAACAGCCGATGCAGTAGCATTATCCTATTCGCATGAAAAATTTGATTGTGTGTTAATTGCTAATGCACTTCATATTATGCCTAAACCGGATGAGGCGATGAAAGAAATATATAGGGTGTTAAAACCTAATGGGACTTTGTTCGCCCCCACTTTTCTATGGAAAGAGGGAAAACAAAGAAAAATGATAAAAAGTTTGATGTCTATTTTAGGATTTAAGATGTATCAAGAATGGGATAAAAAGGAATTTGAAGATTTTATTAAAGAATATGGATTTTCAGTAGTTGAAATGAAATTGGCACATGGAGGTCTTGCACCGATTGGTGTGATGATTGCTCAAAAAGTGGCTTAACAGATTCTATTCTTATGATTTAAAAAATTTCATCAAAATGGTAACCAAAGGCGATAGAAAAACTATCGTCTCAGAACGTAGACAAACCCTACTAGGAATAGAAAAATTGTCATTTTGTCGGTTGGGTACCACTTAGCGAAAACTCTTAGGAATGCTGTTTTAGCGCTATTCTTAAGAGTTTTTCTCTTTTTCTAGTAAAAGAAAAAGACTGAAGAAAATTGGGCACTGCACCCATAAAATGAGACAAAAGAAAACACTCCTGTTGAAATCTGGTAAACTAGAAACAGGAGTGTTTTGTTATGGTCAAAAAAGCATATTCAGTAGAAACTAAGCTAGCCTGTATCGAAATGAAGAAGGCAGGTAAATCAAATAAAGTTATCATGGACACCCTCGGCATCAAAAATGTTAGTCAGGTCAAGACTTGGTGGCAATGGTATCAGAATGATGAATTGTACCGTTTCCACCAACCTGTGGGGAAACAATATACTTATGGTAAAGGGATGAAACAGTTATCCAAAGTAGAACAGTTACGTTTGCAGGTAGAATTACTAAAAAAGTATCAGAGCTTGGTAAGAGAATCGACAAAGTAAGTCTTATCAAGCTAGTGGAAGAGTATAAGAAAACGTTCCCTGTATCGATTATTTTAGAATGTTTCGGCGTCAAACGCTCAACCTTTTACCGCTGGAAACAGGAGTGTAAGAATTCTCAGAAAAGAGATGAAATAGCAGATAAAATCGAACAACTCTGTATGAAAAATCACTTTATTTACGGCTATCGAACTATTACTCGCTTGCTCAAAAAAGTGTATAAGCTCGTCGTTAATCGCAAGAAAGTCTATCGCATCATGAAGGAAAAGGGCTGCCTTTGCCGTGTTCGTCCCAAGAAGGGACCTAAATTAGGGAAGCCTTACCATGTAACAGACAATAAGCTGGATCGTGATTTCCAGGCAGACAAGCCTATGGAGAAACTTGTCACAGACATCACCTACCTCTATTTTGAAAACTGTAGACTTTATCTATCTTCGATCATGGATCTCTATAATCGTGAAATTGTAGCTTATACCATCTCCGAGTGCCAAGATACGGACTTCGTGCTCGACACACTTAATCAACTTGAGCTACCTCAAGGAGCACTTTTACACAGCGACCAGGGCTCTGTCTACACCTCAAAAGCCTACTATCAGGCTTGTACAGAAAAAGGCATCACCCGCTCCATGTCCCGAAAAGGAACACCAGCAGATAATGCCTGTATCGAATGGTTCCATTCTGTTCTCAAGTCTGAAACCCTTCTATCTCCATAAGTGGAGAAACCTAACTAAAGATAGTATAACAGATATTGTTAAAAATTACATCATATTTTATAATGAAACTAGAATTCAACAGAAATTAAATGACCAGTCTCCTGTAGAGTACAGAAAACTAGTCGCATAAGAGGTTTTTCTCTTGTCCCATTATTGGGGTGCAGTGCCCCTTGGTGACAGGGCTTTTTTACTGGTTTCAAAACTATAATTTTTTAATTGACAGTTTGTCAGTAAAGTAGTATAACTTATAATCAGGAGGGGTAAAATGCGAGATGTAAAAGATCCGGAAATTCGACGGGCAGAGATTATGGATGCTGCTATGCTCCTCTTTATGGAGAAAGGATATACGAACACAACAACTCAGGATATAGTTGATAAAGTAAATATATCACGAGGTTTGTTATATTATCATTTTAAGAATAAAGAAGATATTCTATATTGTCTTGTTGAACGTTATTCAGAGAAATTACTGAGAGATATTCATGTGATTGTCTATGATGAGGATAAAACTGCTATTGAAAAAATAAGAGCCTTTATAGATGCCACAATAATCTCTACAGATAACGTTTCAGCGGAGGGAACTGAGTTACAAAAGACGGTTGATCTTGAAGAGAATCGTTATATGTTAGATAAGTTATCCCATAAGCTCATTGAAAAACTGACTATATATTTTGAGAGGATAATAAATCAAGGCATCTCAGAAAAAGTATTTTCTGTAAAATATCCATCAGAAACAGCAGAATTTCTGATGACAGCCTATGTTTTTGTTTCAAATAACATAGGTATAAAAACTTCAAAGAAAGAACCTGTCAAAGATTACTTGAATGCATTTAAGATAATGCTGGAACAAAATCTAAATACAAAAGGACTCTTTAGCAATTAAAAAAAATAGAATGTTTGTAAAGAGAACTATGTACCGATAGCTAAATCAAAACAAGCTATCGGTATTATTTCAAAATATAACTGACAAATTGTCAATAGAGGTGAAAATATGTTAGAGATAAAGAATTTTAGTAAAAGTTATGGGGACAAGAAGGTTGTGGATAACCTATCTATTTCAGTACAGCCTGGAGATATTTATGGTTTTATTGGAGCAAATGGTGCAGGCAAAACGACAACGATAAAGGCAGTTGTCGGTATCCATGATTTTGAAGACGGAAGTATAATTATCAACGGTCATTCTATTAAAGAAGAACCTGTTATTTGTAAAAAAATGATGGCGTATATCCCAGATAATCCAGATTTGTATGAACATATGACAGGACTTCAATATATTAATTTTATTGCTGACTTGTTTGAAATTCCTACAAAAATACGCAAGGAGAGAATACAAAAATACGGTGATTTATTTGATATGACTGATCATCTTTCGGGGATTATTTCTTCATATTCACATGGAATGAAGCAACGAACAGCCATTATTTCTGCACTTGTACATTCTCCCAAACTGTTGATTTTAGATGAACCTTTTGTTGGGCTAGATCCCAAAGCAACTTTCCTACTAAAGAAAATTATGCATGAGTGTGTTTCAGATGGAGGTGCTATTTTCTTTTCAACCCATGTATTGGATGTTGCGGAAAAATTATGTAATAAGATTGCCATTATCAAAAATGGAAAGTTAATTGCAAGTGGCAATACAGGAGACGTCAAAGGTGATGAATCATTGGAGGCATTTTTCATGGAGGTGCAGAACAATGAGTAACATTTGGATACTGCTTAAAGCGCAATTGATTAATTTCTTTCCTATTAACGAGATTAGAGATTCACGAAATAAAAAACAAAGTTCAATGGCTATTGCGAGTTTTGGCATAATAACTCTTTCCTTATTTTGCTTTGTTTATAATATAATAACAGCGAAAACATTGGTACACGTCGGACAGCAGAACTTGATTCCAGCATATATGGTATCTGTCTCAAGTTTTTCAATATTATTTTTGACAGTATTTTATTCGAATGGCATTTTATTTGGCAGTCGAGATATGGAAATTCTCCAATCCTTACCTGTTAAAAGTTCGTATATTATCACCAGCAAGTTCATGTTTATGTACTTATTGAATTTTTTAATAGGCTTGATGTTTATGCTTCCGGGTGGAATTATATGGGGCTTTAACGGAAGTTTAAACCTCCTACAGATTATATTGTATTTTACTTCTATAATTTTTGCCCCTTTGATCCCCATGTGTATAGCGGCATGCATGGGACTCGTTATTGTTGTCGCTTCATCTTTTTTTAAAAGAAAAAATGTTATCTCTCTTATTTTTTCATTTGCGATGCTAGGTATAATTGGATATTTTGCATTATCAGCTTTGCAATCAGGTGATGAAAGTAGTATTGGGGTTACTCTGGCTAAGCAAATTACTGGACTGTATCCAATTTCTAGACTATTTATGTCATACTACAATTTTCCAATGTACTATGGGATGGGATTTTATATAGTTCTTTCAATAGTCGTCTTTTATCTATTTGTCAAAATTGCTTCGTTGAAGTATGGACTACTTAATACACTTGCCAATACAAAATCAAGTTATGCTAATGACAAAGTATCTTATGAAAGAAAATCGGTATTTTTTTCCTTGTATCAAAAAGAGCTTGGACGATTTTTAAGTTCTTATATGGCAGTCTTGAATGCTGGGCTTGGAGTGATTCTTTTATGTGTCTTTAGTATATGTTTCCTGTTTAATTCTGTCGGTCAAATAGGAAATTCAGCAGGAATTGAAAATATAAATGAGTATCTTTCAAACTTAGCTCCCGTCTTTATTGCATCTATGCTTTCACTCAGTTGTCCAGCAGCTTCATCTATATCTTTAGAAGGTAAAAATATTTGGATTTTGAAAAGTTCTCCAGTTGAAGTGAAAACGATTTTAAATGCTAAGATAGCTGTCAACCTTACACTTCATTTGATTGGATATATGATTTCTGTATCTGTATTTATGCTGAAACTTGATATGAGTCCTATTCAAGTTATGAATCTAGTTATTGTTCCTATATGTTACTCCCTTTTTATAATGGTAATCGGAATTTCATTAAATAAAAAATATCCCAACTATGATTGGGACAGTGAGATGATAGTTGTCAAACAAAGTCTTCCTGTTATTGTAACTGGAATTATTAGTATGATTACGCTTATTACGCCTATTTTGCTTAATTGGTTTTTTAATCTTCCAATTATATTTGTTTTGCAAGCAGTATCAGTAATTTTACTGGCTATTTCGTTTAGAGTTTATATAAAAATGACCAAGTTAAATTTTATCTAGTTAAAGGAGGAAAATAAGATGAAAAATAGACTGTTAAAAGATATTTTGGTTTTGTTGGGAATGATGGTCATCATAGTCATTATTTGTGGGTTTCTCCCTGAGAAAGTTCCTATTCATTTCAATGCAAAAGGAGTAGCAGATATGTTTGCAAATAAATACTATCTTCTACTAGCTACAGTCATCCCTTATTCTGCATATTGGAAGTTTGTTAGGGAAAGTGATAATAAAAAGATTAAATGAAACACCATCTATATTTACAAATTGCATCAAAATTAAGAACGAAGATTTTAAGAGGTGATTATGCACCTGAACAACAAATTCCTTCAATAAGGAGATTAGCAGAAAACGAGAAGTGTAATCCGGCAACTGTCCAAAAAGCAATGAAAGTTCTCGAAGAACAGAATTTGGTTACTAGCTGTGGAACATTAGGATATTTTGTCATAGCAAGCGAGCAAGAAATAAAAGAGATAAGATATCAAGAATCTAACAAGCTAGTTAAAATTTTGTTTGAAAAACTTGGTGAGCTAGGCTTTTCAGAAGATGAGATTGTCAATTTATTTTTTAGAAAAGATGCTTAGAAGAAGTTGAATGGAAATTTATTAGGATTATTTGTGAAAGTATAGAAAAGCCTTGATTTCAAGGCTTTTTCTTGCATTTTTGTGATAGAATATAGCTAGTTATACATCGAGAGCAACTTAGAAGCAGTAAAAAAATTATTCATAAAGTAATCAAGATAAGGAAGATAAATGACAGAAATTGATAAAAAGAATTTAAAAAATTATCTTTATTTTACATTTGGAATTACTTATATAGCTTGGGGACTTCTTGCCATATTTACACAATCTCATATTTTGGGATTAGAGACTTTTATAGGGAGAATATTACATATAGTTGGTGCTCTTGGACCAGCTATTGCAAGTGGGTCTTATTTGAAAAGTAATAATATAAAATTTAAACATTTTGTATTTCATAAGAGAGAAAATAGTAGTATTTATTTCATTATTCATATGTTAGCAATTTTGATCCTATTTTCTGTATCTTCCTTAGAATTAAACGGAGTATCACTTTATCTGATGCCACTATTCTTTATTCAATTAATTTTTTTTGGTGGTGGACATGAAGAATTAGGATGGAGAGGTATATTACAACCGTTACTTGATAAAAAATATACGTATTGGCAATCTAATTTGATTGTAGGATCAATTTGGGGAATTTGGCATCTGCCTTTATGGTTTATAGTGGGAGAAAGTCATCAAGGATTTCCTTTTATTTTATTTTTTATATATGATAAATTGTAAAATATAGTGCAACA